>Ga0056128_1004401_pt1 | contig 17614 bp, 9 predicted proteins | sample WorMetLIZISLAND2_FD_71113 | JGI IMG/M metagenome (GOLD analysis project Ga0056128, IMG submission 71113) | Marine gutless worms symbiont microbial communities from Max Planck institute for Marine Microbiology, Germany - Olavius geniculatus... ... | reverse complement strand
ATCACTAATAGGAAGTCGTACGCTGGCTCTCGATTGGCGCCGAATTCACTGACCTTGAATGACCTTGAAAGCTAAAATAGAGGGTTTTATGGATTTTTTGGCGATTTCGGGCTGCGACACAAGTCTATATCATTCATAAGGTGGCGCCACGCTACTATCGTTATGCGATCCTGATAGAGAATTTGGTATTTGTATATTAACTTAGCGTGAACACCCCAATTTTCAGCTAAACTACTGAACCGGAACTGCTCTAGGCTTTCGCGCGCCTCGTGAGCATTAGCTCAAATTTCTTGTTGACACAAAAATGCTGATGGCACCTTTTGATTTATTGCTTCATACACGCTTACTTTCCTTAGCAGCTTTTCTTGTTATATAGACAAACATGGCATACGTGTGTCGTGTCATAGGCCAATGTGCCAGCGCACAGTTTTAGAGCTTTAAAATATCGCACGCTATAGAAGTGCAAAACTTGCAACAAGCGACGGCGACAGAAGCCGACTGTGTCTACGTCTACCAGACAGCAAAATGGCATAACGAAGGCCGTGACTGAAATTTTGCGAGGATGAATGGTCAGGCAATACCGGATAGGCTAGCCCGCATGCAACCTTAGTTTGTGCTAAAAGACTGTTTCGGCGACTGCAGCTTGATACTTGTATTAATAATTAATTACTGTTGGGCAGAGGCCAGTACATGTACTATAAAGAACAGACATTAAAACCACAACGTAGCTAGGCCTCTAAAAGTGTAGCATTTTTATTACCTCAGTCGAAAATAACACAATATTTTCTATCCCATCCCTACCGTAAGCAGGAAAAAGTTTTTTCTATTCTGTCGTTCCTAAACTGACATCGTTCTCGTTAAAACATCCGTAGACCTATGTAATAGAATAGTACACACACGATACGATACTACGGTGACTCTAAAGCACCTATAGGCCTATTTTCATCAGCATAACAACAAGCAATCAAGTTAACACTTGGTATTAGTGAAGTTATGCAGCTACAGCTGCAGGAATCATATTGCCTACCAATGCAACATATGCAACTCCAGCTCTCAATCTAAGCAGCAGGCAGCTTAAGGAAATTAATGTGTGCTGGAATGGTGTCTACCGTAAAATATATAAGTTTCATCAGTGGGAGTCAGTAAAAAGTTTTATTTGTGGTATAGGTAGATGTAATTTTATACATATTTTAGCAATGAGGAAACTACAATATTTTTGACGTATGGAGCATAGTAAGAATATATCATTGTGTAATGTTTTCAGTGTTTTAAACTGAGTGATGAATACATAAAACTTTTGACTCTATATCGATGTGGAAGCAGTGATAGTGTGTATTGCGTAAAACGCTGTGTCGAGAGACATTTTGCCGCTATAGCCGATAGCCGGTAGTAATTGTTAGTGTGTTCTATTGTTTTTATTTGGTGTGTTTGTGTGTGTCTGGGTGACTGCATGTGTGCTTGTGTTTTTTTCTTACTTTACTGTCTTTTTTGTGTTGCTTGTCTGCCGTATTGGCGAATAAACGTACTCATAAATAGCAACACATAATGGCGCTGCAGGGGATCAAGAAGCCAAGCCTATACGATGATATCTTGGACTACTTTTGTAACATTAAGACAACCCCCAACAGAGCCATACGGCATAAATTATACATAATAACAACAACGATAAAAACAACAACTTACAAGCTTCAACAAATCCACTTATTCAACAGCACATTGGCAGCTAGATGATATGATGCGAACAATATCACTTTTTTATGATTTTTGCTGTTTTGATCTGTTTTCGTCGAATGTTGCAGTTAACACATGCAACAACATCAGCTGTTACAAATTTCAAGAGAGACAAGTATATGTATGAGTGTAAGTATATGTATAAGATGTTTTTCCTGGTCGTAATTTTGTGTACGGTGTTCGTTGGACATTAAACCAGAACAAAAAGCCCAGCTGTTGCTAGGAAAGACGCGCTACAGCCTATACAGTTCCTGTTGCAGTAGTGACTTCTAAGGTCGTCCAAGGTCAATGATTTTCGTCTCATTTAAAAGGGCGTATGCAATTTCCTATTAGTAATCAATAACAACCTAAGCCCTATCTGGCACCGTTTAGCCACAATAGCGCGTAACGATCCTCAAAGTCATCAAAGGTCAAAAATTTTTCGAGTAATCTGAAAAAGCGCATGCTACTTTCTATTAGTGATTAATAGTAATTTTGGTTCTATCTCTGACCGTTTCCGAGATACGGCTACTTAAAGCTTGAATTATTTCACTGAAAATTGTGGCCAAACCGCTGCAGATGGAGACTTGGTTACTAATTACAGCCTTTAGAAAATTACCAGCGAGCTATTCGATAGTACCATCGCCAACCCCTACAACTTATCGTTTAGCCACAATACCGCATAATTGGCATACCATAATGCGTTATGACATTTCAAGGTCATTCAAGGTCAATGACTTTCATGTTATTTGAAAACCATTATGCGACTTTATATCACTGATCAATAGCAACTTAGGCCCTATCTCTCACCGTTTAGCTACAATACATCCGTTACAGACAGACGATAGACAAACTACAGACGACAAATCGTGCCATAGACGTCCTAGAGCATAGCTGTAGCGCGTCAAAAACCTTTAAAACCTTTTTGAAAACCTTTTTAAAAACCATTAAAAACGAAATATTAAAAAAAAAATTCTTTTGGTTTTTTCCAGCCCTGGTCAGCAGAGTGGCAGGCATGTTTTACCTTGGGGCAGTGTTTGTTGCAGTAGATCTTTTTGTCGCTGAAGTCATCCTGGTTGGTGAAGTATGTCTTGAGAGTCAGATGCTGTTCGCACTGGCAGCACTTGAAACACTGCTTGTGGAAGATGACCTCGTTCACTGGACCGACTTTCTCGACCTGGTAGACGCGATTGCCGCAGCGCGTGCACTTGTCCGACAGCGGAGGAACGAACAGTTTGCGCAGACTCTTGGGAGCAGCGTTTGACATGGCGATCGACGACGGCGACGACGAAAACGACGCCACCTCAGCTGACGCCATTGCTAACTACACGCCGCGCACCGGTCGGGCACCTGCCTGTGTTACAGTTAGATCACACACAGCCGCTCGCGCTGTTGCCGACAGAGATAAAAACAACGATCTATATGTTAGAAACGATCGAAGTCGATCGGCGCCGCCGATACGCTGATATACTACACGTATAGCTTCTCTATCACCTGCCGGCGCGCTGTGTTTACACCTGGTAGACAGTCACTCAGGCACACCTGAGCTGAGCTGAACAGCAGAGAGCGCTACTGTCTCCTCCTCCTCGCTCGCCTAGCTGCACGCACCAATCGTTCGTAGCTTCTGAGCAGGCCAGCCAGCCAGCAATTGACAACTGTGCGCCCAGAGATCAGTTCAGTTCAGTGCCGCTAATAGATCGAACCGACGCAGTAGCCAGATATTTCCAACAACGCCGCGACGACGTCGTCTTCAGAGCGCGACCGGAAGTGATATGGGATCGTCGTGGCGGGATGAATAAGTCGCCAGAAATCGCTGAATGTTCGTCGTCACGTCGTCGGCGGGTCGGCCTTGCTGTGACGTCACGGCGTCGTCACGGTCATGCCCCGTGATCACGTTCCGACGTCGTGCGTCACACGCTAGCAGCCAGTAACAGACCCACCGCAGCGGTAGACAGCAACGGCACCGGCACCGTGCGTAGTATATAGCACAGGCCGCCTTGGCGCTGCTGCTGTCGACGACTGCGTGGCTGTAGCCTGGCCGCGATGTACATGTATGGTTTGACGAGGCGTCATGTCGCACGATGCATCGCTGAATCGACGACCAATTGGGACCGGCTCTATGCCTGTGATAAGCAGATACAATAACGTAGTTCGGCATACTCGATTTATGTCGCCATCTTCACTGTCAAATCACAGAACACTTGAGATCACTTCCTCATTGAAGCCCTCAGTTTTTGCGCAAGTGGCGACTATAACTGTTATTCCCTAACACATTTAGTGCTGTAAAAGTGATGTAAAAGTAACAACATGTTCTATCAATCGGCACACTATGCGGTCGTCCCCCTCTTTTGAATATGCAGCTAAGCCTTAATTCTGATCACCTTTGACAGTTTGAACTCAAAAATGGCATACCAGTTGCTCTGCCCTTTGGAACGTTTACACCAATTTTGTTTTTTTTCTACGTTTTTTGCTTTCGAGTTAGGAGCCCGTACGGGATGGACAGACAATACCTGTAACGCGACCTATTATGATGGTCGTATAGTTTTTGATGTGCGCAGCACTGGTGAACAGCGTTTTGAATGCAGCGCACGTACAATACATTACTGTAGGCCCCCAGCATACACATCACAGCTAGCTCGACGAGCGTGCACAGGACGTGCTTAGCAGTGCGTTACGGATACAGTTTAGGCGCCGCATACACATGCACACCGCCTATAGCTACAATAATGGTCATAGGGCATTCGCGAAGTTGTGTTATTTTCGGCATTCAGTTAAACAGTGTCTTTGCTTACGTATTTATTACATATTTATGCGATTATGTAACGAATTTTGGGTGGTCATGCAAAAAGCACTTAACTTATTGACAACAGCTAAAGGTTACACCCAGAACAACGTCTTAAAGTGGAGCTCGCTACCTATAGCCGTCTGAAACTTATCCTCATTACCTTCCTGTTTCGGCAGTCGTTTTAAAACTCAACTGTTTAGCAGCGTCTGTGGCGTTAACTTACTTTAGCGCGTTCGTAATAGTTTTACTATGGGAGCCGGCAAACAGAGATTCTCTTACTAAACTAAACTAAAGTGAAGTGACTTCGGCGTTAAAACAAAACGAATAATAAATAAAGCTCTGAAGAAGCACGAAATACGTAGGTTGGTGAAATTCTTTATTTACTACGTAATAGGCTGTGTAGCAAAGTAATAATGACTGTACTAGGCTATAGGAAAAATGCTATAACAGTTGACTAATTCTTATTGTTATACCTCAACGCAAAATACCTGCACACGATTGGTCCAATTTACGTCACGTGACGTTCACATTCACAAATACGCCATAGTCACTGTCTCAGCAACAACGCATGTTGACATAATGCTCTGCATGGAGGCACTATTAACAATAGTGCCCTCCCAGAGGGCACTATTTCATTGGCGTCGTCATCACGCCGACACCAATCACGCCTTATTAACATTCGAGACATCTATGACCACGCCAACGCCGAATTCATGTGATGTGGCTAAACGGTACGTCGTAGTGTTATATGAGCATCTATTGTAGCTTAACAGTACGTCGTACGTTATCAGCAAAAAACCATGTTTACTTTATTCAAAGAGAGCGAAAAATACAACAAATTTTGCGCAAAGGAGTTAAAGTATAACAAAACAAATAGAGACTGGCGTCTCGATCATTGTTGAAGAATTTGTTTTCTTCTTTGATCTCGGGCAACATATTACAAACTTCGGGTGAAAAATTTTTAATAATGATTTCGACGCCAGTCACTATTCGTATAATACGTAGTGCTATACCGTAAACCCTATTGTTATCCAAAAGTACAGTCGGGTCGAAGACGCATCATTTGACTGCGTGTGTCAAACTCAGCATAACAAATTTGCAGACATGTTTAGTTTCAACGCAATTTTTTATTAGATACACAATAAATTTTGTTTCTTACGATTGCACGTAGGTCCGAAGTGTGTGGACACTTTGGTTCTAGGATCGAATTGTCGTGTGGAAAAGTTGAGGCACTTCAGGCCTAACATTATAGGTCCGACGTGTTCTAGGTCCGATATGTCTTAGATCTGAAGTGTCCTGTTACCATCGGCAGTCTTGGTTTTGGTCGTTTTCTCTAGTTCTACGATCTTTCGCTTGAGATTCTGTCCTTGCTTGCACCAAAAATTCCGCGACGTCACAGTCATTTACTACCAGCAGTGCTGTGACCGGTAAGTAAGTAAATACGTTGTGTGACAACACATTTTATGATGACTTGTGTTGAATCGTTTCTGCACGCAGAAGAGCGATATGTTTTGTTGTCGTGTTTATTAACGTGTACGCGTTTGCCGCTCATCGAAGCATGGCGACAGCTTTCTATGCAGATACAGGCAAGCAATGCTGTGTATAAAATTATGACTTTGTGATATGCATGGCACCTAATAACTCGCCTTCATCGTTATTGCAGCAGTTCTGTGAACTCGTGAAGTACTTACTTTTAAAAAGTAATTAATATACACTGTGTCCGGTAAAAAAACTGACCCCCTAGACATCGTGCAAAAAATGTCAAATCTGAACGCATTTGAATCAAGTTTCGTACACTCAATTTCCCATAAATTCGTGAAGCGACTGCCAAATTTCGTTTTCCGAAATTATTAAATGTTGAATATCGATAACAAAATATTTCCGTTACCAATATGGCGTTACATACTGCAGTCGCTCAAGTGAAATTGACGTTTGTTGACGCAATCAAAATAACGTAAACAATAAAATTCACTAAAAACTTTTTTAGGAGGTTCAAGGTCGTTCAAGGTCATCGATGTTTACAAATCTAAAAAGCCTGTCACCTGTGCTTGTTATGATAGGCAGCAAGTCTGTACCTATCTGCAACCGTTTTCACACTATACGAGCCAATAACGGTAAAATAACGTCTTTTAGGGGGTACCCCTTTTTGACGCCTTCGTTCGAGGAGAAGTCCCCCACCCGGGGGCACAAAATTTTGTCACGAAAAACTAGAAACTGTGTTGCAATTCGCGGTAAAGATTTCGTGATCCTAGCTTGCACCGTTTTGATACAGATCACGAGTGTGACGGACAGACAGACAGACGGACAGACAGACAAACGCCCAGACGATGGCTAAGCCGCGCGAAGCATTCTGCTATCGCGTAAAAAGTATTAGTAAGCAAGTAAAAATTTATAGTACGCCTATAAGCCAGCTGAGTTGGCATAATTTGCTGCATTTTGTTTAAGTTAACAGTCGCCAAATACTGTTAAATAGCTTCATTCAAATAGCGTTTAAATGACTGACGATTGATAAAGTTTAACAAATACATGTAAGCCTAATGTTGAAACAATGACAGGAAATTTAATATTATTGGCAATACAACAAAAAATGAATGCAGAACACTAAAGTAAGTTACACGTCAAACTAATGCGCTAATTTGCTGAACAGTAATATTTGGTATGTAATTGTATAATCTAAGAAAAGCTGTAACTTTTTCGCGGTCAAAACTTTAAAAAAAATACTAGTCGATCGCGGCAAACAATGCAAAATTCGCGGCAAATTCGCGGCCGTTAGCTACGACCGTATAGCCACTCTCTGGAGTATATAAGTTCGCTCAACACTCGAATCTGACTCCAGACCGTAGATCAAACTGCACGCAAACGCATGTACATAGAACAGACTAACACAAGACAATATACACGGTGTTTCATAAAAAGGACCCCTTTTTGTTTTTTTTATAATTCACTCAGATGATAATCAATTTGCACAAAATTTGTACCAGTTGTAGCTAAAGAAATACTGATTCAAAATATTGCAACAGAATATGACAGTTGATTAAATATTCTTTGCTAGATCTGACGTAATGCTGACTTCATAATGTGTCACGGGTACAAACTGGATAGTCTCAACTGGTGCTGTCAGTTGCTACCCTGCTTCGATGATGAGCTTAATCTGGTTCGCTAATAAAAAATGTTTATTGTGTCAGCACTGAGCAACACGGGGACATGAAATCAGGCGTCTTGCGATCCAAAAATGCAATCATTTTGCAAGCTCGCTGTCACTGTCTTGCTCGAACGCGTAGAAGTCCAACTATTCCTACAGACACGTAAATGCCATTGCTTTGCATGTTTTTGTAACTGTAACTGTAAAACTGCAATAATGTGTCATGAATGAACCAGATTTTTCACCATTGTAGCAGAGTAGCAACTGACAGCAACAGTTGAGACTATCTAGTTTGTACCCGTGACACTTTCTGACGTCAGCATTACGTCAGAACTAGCAAAGAATATTTAATCAACTGTCATATTTTGTTGCAGTATTTTGAATTAGTATTTCTTCAGCTACAACTGAATAAGAAAGAATATTTAATCAACTGTCATATTTTGTTGCAGTATTTTGAATTAGTATTTCTTCAGCTACAACTGGTACAAATTTTGTGTAAATTAATCATTATTTGAGTGAATTATGAAAAAAACAAATAGGGGTTCTTTTTATAAAACACCGTGTATGTTATGAGTTGCATATCGACCGGTGTAATTGTATTATTTACGCATATATGCGCATACATGCAGTATTTCTTCACAAGAAGCAGCTTACGACAACAAAAGACAAAGAAACTGAGATAACGCGAAAACTCTAGAACAGTCTAACTATCACAGAACAACATCTTATTATCAGGGCTTGCCGTTTGAGGCGATCGATTGGTCGATCGCTCAGGTCGATCGACTAAACGCCCGCCAGGCGATCGATCTCGTTGGTCCCGCTCATTGGTCGTCGGATTGACGCAAATTTGCGATCCGTCAGTTTTCATTCACTCAGCCGTCGTTTGGTAAACCTAATTGAAAAACAAACTTCAGCAGGCATGGACAATATGAAAACTGCAGAATAAAATGGCGGTTTTCAACATTTTTTTCGTTCATAACGTACTAAAATTTTATTTGTAGCATTGCTGATTTGTCACGTTTTCCCCTTTTTCGTTCCTCAGTCTGTTTTTAAGCGTTTATTGAGGTCCAAAAGTGACGTTGGTGACTAGGTGGTCCTATAGTCTTAGTTAAGAACGTCCACTCCGTTGACAAGTGAAAGCAGGATGCTTCCTTGATAAAGTTCGGGACTAAATTGGGGGTAATTTTTGACTAAATATTTATGTTGACATAAGACGCGTTTTGGGAGCCGAAAATCCGTAATAATGCATTTGCGGCCGGGGCCCCGCCCCGGACGCTGTAGATTGCTAGCTGTAACTAAATTTTTTGAAAAAAGAACGAAAAAAATTGGAAAGAGCGGGAAAAGGGGAAAGGATAAAAAAGGAAAGAAAGGAAAAAGTTAGTGCGACTTGGGGACGGTTGTTTCCTACCTTTAAAGGGGGATGGACGCCCATGATCTTAGCGTCTATATAGGCTACTCGACAGTGATACTTTTTGTCCCCGTCATAATCGATCGCCTATCGATCGCCTACCATGTGCGGCGCGATCAATTTTTCAATCGCCTTTCATTTTCAAACGGCAAGCCCTGCTTATTATGGCACAAACTTCACTTGCTTGGATTGTTTGTAGACTGGGTCGATAACATAATGAAGTTGGTTGTGGGTTTTACGATTTGATACGAATTTGTATATACAAATACAATTTGTTGCGGATTTACTATAGTCTAGATTAGACTTTCGGTTTGTTGTGAATCGGCTTTGTCGTACAACTTGTTGCACGACTTGGTTTACAACAAATCCTAGCAAATAGAGTTTGATTATGACTAAACATTACTCACTTTTATCTGTTGTGGATTTGTTGTACAACATGCTGCACAACAAAACGTACTATACTACTACAAATCCCGAACAAATTGTGCAATTCTGCTAAATGTAGAAGACTCACGACAAATCTACAACGTCTTGACGTGCCAAGGTGTTGTGTAGCTTGTTCTGTCCACATCCACATTTCACTATAAATCAAAGTACTGAAGTTTATGCGTTTTCGTCGGCGTTGGGTGGTTGCGGTGTTGGCGCACCCTCCACGTGTTTGACGGCTGCTGCTGCTGCTGCTGCTGGGCCCGGCTCTTCGTGTTCCTGCACTGCGACTGCAGGTGTCACCGTCGCTCTGGTCACAAGGCGTCTCCACTTCTGTGTCAGCTTCTCCACGAAGCGTCGGTTGCAGACGCTGTAGATGAAGAAATGCGACGAGGTAGAAACAGCACCACACTGCACGCTAGTTACGTGTACCGTTCGTTAGTTGGATCGTGGTTCGATTTTCCCAATCATCGCAGTAAAGTGCGGTCACTACGTACGTTGTACACTTCTTTCATCAGTTGTCGACATACAGTACCTCTGGCTAGACGAAAGGCGAGAACAAGAAATGGAGGCAAAATTAAAATGTTATTCATTCCCACATGGCAGTAGCATACACGCTCGCTTTTCGTATTTGCTCGATTGTGGTTTCGGTATCGATTAGCGGCCTCGAACAGTGCAGTAAAGTGCGGTCACCACGTTGTACGTTTTCGTGATCAGTTGTAGATACGCCGGACGGAAGTTCAAGAAAAAAAGTAAAGGTGACATTGAAAAGTTAATTAAAGGAGAAATGTGACGAGGCGTCCAGCGTCATGACCGGCGACGTCAAATAGGCGAAGTAGAAGTAGGATGATCCGCAGTCACGACCGCTGTACGGTATTAGTGCGTACATAATGCGACGGACCGGATTCAGAAGCTGGCACGACATGAACATCAAGACAACGACCACCAGCGTCTTGGTCATGTCGTTCTCTGCCTGTGCTTTCTTGGTCACCTGCTCACGACATTCCAACAATAGCAACACGGTACTGATTCAGTAGTTAGTACGCTCGCTACGAGTATATATATGCTTATTTGTTTCTTATTATTTGCGCAATCGGTGTCCATGTCGCTACCATTCTTGGGTGACTGGTGTCGATATTGGCGACAAGTGAGCCCGCTTCTCCACAAAAATACCAAAGCGAGAGTATATGTTTCTCCTCTCAAAGTTTTAGCCTTCTTTGGACTTTTTATGCCAAGGATGCGTTTACAGATCGGGCTGTGCTCCGGACCCTGCTGGGGAAGCTTACAGCGCTCCCCCGATATCCTAGCTGGTAGGAAAGGGCTCGCTGACCCCTTCCTGAAAACCCCAGCCGGCAGCCCCGTTATCGGCCCTAGGCCTTTATTTTCGGCCCTTCGCACCCCAGAGACCCATGTGAGTGAATTTATGCCAATTTGCCATTAGATAAAATTTCGCTTTTCCCAAATAAATTTGTATTGATGCCACTGTTAGCGATAATAAAGGTGTGCGTATTAGTTTGACATTCGACAGCAGCACCGATTTTGGAGTTAACGTTAATTAGAATGTTTGACACATATCCTTCTCTTTTTTTAAAAAAAAACTTCGCTTCGTTATCTATTCTTCTCTGAACAACATCTGCGGCTTCGATTTATTAACTTGTCGTGCTCATTGTCATTATTGTTTCCGCGAACAGTTTTTTGGTCACCTGCTCACGTCGCTTGTAGAACTGGCGAAGAGCCAGAATGAGGCGGTACGTCATGACGGCAAGGATGAATACAGGCAGGGCGTAGATGACAATGTAGTAGAAAACACCGGCGTAGACCAGACGAAAAGTGTCGTCGTTTCCAAAGTCAGTGCGTGCAAGTGTCACCGAACCGTCAGGTTTCGTCACTACGTGGTCGTCCAGGTAGCGTGGTATGTTGAACAGAATGCACAGAACAGTCACGGCCACCATCTGTAACTACCATCTCATACGATCACAACAGTTAGCGTTTGGCTCAACCCATACACTTCACAGAACAATATTGTTCAATGTAAATTTATTCAAGAGTACCATTTCGTACAAGTTAGCGAGAATGGGCGATGAGCTCCGTGCATAGGCGGCGCTAAAAATCGGAAGCTGGGGACAAGGAGGGGTAAGAGCCAGGGCACATGGGGCAATATTTTTTGTGTGTGGGCTAAATGTCGACTTTATTCAGTTGTTGTTTGCATATTTTCGAAAAGATGTAGCGGGGTCCAGGGGCAAGCCCCTGGTTGGGGGTCAGGGGTCAAAGCCCTTCCTCCCTGAAGCTGAAACACTTTTAGGTTTTAAACGTACCTTAATGCGGAAAAATGTGCGAAATTAAGCACAGTGCACAGTTCAAAATGTTTTTAGACCCACTCGTCCTGCCACATTATGGTGAGTTGTTGACGTAAATTTGGCTGTCCATTAATGTGCCTTCCCACAGATGTGAGTGTGTGACGTCACACTAGCTTTAACCCTCCCCTTTTTTTCTCTACGTCACACGTCGTCACGATGACATAAACCCCCTTTCTCCCTCGGAGCATGACGTCATTTATGGACGCCCCTAAACCAACGACTGCTTGATTGTATGTCCGATGCCGTACCGAGCAGTCAACAGAGATACTTGCCTGAAGACGGGCGATGCGAAGGTTGACGAACTTGACAGCACGATGCGGCAGACAGACGGCGATATAACGGTGAAGTGTGACGACGGTCACTGTCCACACGGCCGCCATGTGACTCATCGTCGCCAGCGGCCAGAACACGGCGTCCATATACGGACGCACTGCCTGCGCAGTGCACACGCGATGCAGAAGATGATCATAAACAAACGTTTTTGAAAAAAGATATACCGGGTACCGTGCAAAATGTTAGCAAAAAGTGCGATATTTTATGCATCGAGGTAAACATAAACACAGTTTGTCAAACGCTTACTGGACAACAAATTACAGCAGAAGATGCACTGATAAATTGTGATAATGCTTTTTGTAAATTGTTATTGTTTTAGTCTGCAACCTCATAGATAAAATGCTTTTCGATAACATTGACACTGTTGTGACACTGTTGTGGACTATGGACCGTATATGTATATGTATTTTTCTTCTTTTTCTTTTTTTTCGGTGTTGCTATTGTGTTATTTTTGTGTTTTCTACCGTGATCGGTGAATTAAAGATTATCATAAATTTATTAACCTTATGCGGTTCGTGCAGGTGCAGTACCTTCTAATTAAGCAAGATGGATCGCAGCTTTTGCGTATGCTAAACCACTGTCTGGAGTGGGGTCGACGCTGACTACTGATTTCCGTCACCTGCGTGTTTCAGTCAGCAGATAAATTGTTGGGACTTTTTACAGTTTCGCTACAGTAGGCCCTAAGTCAAGTTGTTTGTTCTTTAATTGTCAAGTTAGGCTTTGTTTTGTGCTGAGATTTGAAGAGCTATTATTATTAGTGCAGCATTTTCCGTCTTACAGTCTATGTGTGTGCACATTTTGTCATGCTGCTGTCGTTGTTATTTTGGGACAAATAAATGATGACAATGATGATGATGATTGCTATTACCGATTGTACGTCAAGACACTTCTGTTTATTTTCCCTTCGGGCCGAGAGCCTTTCCGCGATCATAGCATACTTGACATGTAAGCTTATTATAGCAATAATAATAGGAATGATAACAGCTGAGGTTGTCTTCTGCTCGCCCGCAGCTAAGTCTTCAACTGACGTCGCAGGAAACACTCTGGCGGGCCTCGTCACAACTAAGTAAGTAAGTAAGTAAGCAAGCAAGCAATTAATTAATTAAAACGTCAAGCATTTTTAGACGATTTCTCGGCAGCCAAAAAGTTAGGGAGGAGCCGTTGCCATATTGTTCGCTCTGCCACGACGCCATTGCCTTTACCGTTACTGAGGTTGTCGTGTTGTGGGTCGTTCACCTTCATGAAGTGCTGACAGGTGTCGTAGAATATGCACGTGTTGGGTATTCCGACGAGCAGGTAGTACAGCGTGATCATAATGTTGTCGTAGATAGCCAAACAGATGAGCAGAAACGCTGTAGACGTGAGAACCTCATTGCTCACAGGCCAGAACACAATTGCCGACACCACGTTGCCTAAGAGGGTGTTTACACAATCCAGCAAACTTCCAGCATTAGCACGTGTATTTTGAATACATTTGCTGGAAGTTTGCTTTACGTTTGATAGATCGTGTAAGCACCCCATAAATTACATGCCGCATTATATAGATCTTGTTTGTCCGTTGGTCCGTTCGTGTGTCCGTTATCCGTTTGTCTATTCCGCCGGACTTCTAACTCAAAACACATGGCAAAATCAAAATGAGTGCGAACGTTCTACAAGACAAAAGTAACGTGTGTGCCAATTTTTAGATCAAAGGTCACGCTCATCGTTCAAATCCACGCCAATGATGAGAAACGCTGAAACAATAAAAAATAAATTTTTTACGCAATTTTTGAAAAGCACAAGAAACTAAAATTATTCGCGATAGACATAAAGATCCAATTATAATACAAGTGTTCACAGCGTTAGACCATAACGTTAGCGTTTTCTAGTTTATATCTGTGGCTCGAAACGCACAAAAGGCCAAACGACGATCGAGCCACATACTTCGTTTTCAATATGCGCCGTTTTCGTAGAGTGTTTAATATGCTGCACAAAGCGATTCTTAGAGTTTATCCGTTACGTTTATTATTATTTGCAAAATTCTAGTTTTTTTCATTTTTGGGATGTCAGCATGAGAGACCATAGGCCGTACGTAAGTACACCATGTCTTAAAAACAAGCCACTTTTTGAATACAGTAGCTGTGTGCAACATTGGCCAATTTTTAAAACTTTTGGCATAAAACATCAATAAGAAAATCATTAAAATCGGCCAATGTTTCATAAAACTATTTGAAAAATAAAAGTGGTCTGTTTTTTGAGTCACGGTGTAGAGTTAACAGTGTTAACAAAATGAAATAGTTGTTTTAGAATTAAAACAAGAAAGCAGTTATAGCCCGCATATCTTCGCCAACGCCATGTTATTCGCCAGGTGGCAGCACCATATTCAGTTTGACAACGGTTTCCCGTATGCCCCCTTTAAAGGAATGGTAACGAAAATTTTAAAGTAATTCAGAATTTAGGATTCCTTCCGGATCACGCCCAAAATTGAAACACTTGTAGTGTTTGCCATTCCCGACATGCCCTGAAAATTTCAAAAAAATCCTTCCATAACTTGTTGAGTTATCTTGCTAACACACAGACAGACAGATAAACAAACAAAAACCGGCATTACCTCCTTGGCGGAGGTAATAACTGACCGATGACGCCGATGATGGAGATGATCAGCTGAAGGACGCCGCACATGACAAACACGTAGACCTTGCAGGCCTCCGAGTACGCAGCAAAGCTTTCACGAGGTAAAGGCGTCACATTGTACGATGACGTTGTCAGGTTGTCAGCGTCCGTACAGTTTAACAATATCTCATCCATTGTTTGTGTCCCCAGCTCGGTCTGATGAAGTTAGCTGCAAATGCTGACGCAATGCCAAAATTAAACTTTGTTGTTTTCAATTACATTCACGAACTCGCTTATTTGCCAAAGGTGGATTAAAACTAAGATAAATATAAGAATTTAGTTTAAAATAAAAAAGAAATCTAAAAATCTTGGTCGAGAGTTGGAAAAACAATAAACTTGTTTCAAGACTAAAAAATGAGAAGTCAGTTTATTTAGGATTTCAGTGACACCATAATTATAATATTGTTTTATCTGAGCCGCACAAAACAACCACGACAATTGTTCAAAGAAAAGTTTGTCACGTTGCCATTTTTTGCACAACGGAGTTCAAGTTTTGCATCATTTTGCATAACGCTTATTGTTTGTTTATTCGATATATCCATCAGTATTTACAATATACTCGGTACTGACATCTTTTTACCAACCTGTGTAGGCTAGTTCGTCTGCCCCTTACACATGTATGTCTTAAACGCGTGTGCGCTTTATTATTTATATAGAGATATGCGCTGCAGTAGGCCTAGTGGTGCGCAAATATTACTTCTGCAGGTAACGTTCGATTTTCACGTAGTTCTTACTATTCGATTTTTTTAAAAATTTGTTTTATCGTAGAGTGCTAACTTCTGCGATATAAAAAATAAGGCAAAACTTCTCTTTAAGTCTGTTTAGCTTGCGCAATATACTACGGTTTTTGTGACGCAAAGGCTCGAATGTACAGCGATGAAACAAACTACGATCAATTCATCAAGTTAAAACAGATATTAAAGCAAATGTATTTGGCTGTTTTTTTTGAAAATGACTTACACAAAATGCGGTAATTTATTTCCATTTTATGAAATTATTTTTGATTTTATTTCAATGAAAACACTGTCTATTTTTTTTTTCATTAAAATGTCATTATGGAATTTTCTGATTATTTGCCATTATGACGCACATCTCCACACAGTCGTCGGCTTGGAGTGGCAGGCAGTCAAGTAAGTTAATTACTCGTTTTATCGCCTGCTTCCGTTTACATTGATGATGCGTTGCCTATTTCGTGATCAGTCGCAGCATCATCTAATGCATATAAGTAATTAGTTGTCAAAGCAAGTCCATATACGGGAACTCGGCGCGTATAGCGGCGACACGAAATTACACTGCTTTCGACAACCTGCTGCTCAAACGCTAGCATTTGGCCAGTTTCTCAGCCAAACGACTTCAAGTGAAGTAGCACTGACGTGACCAATTACATGGTTCGTACGGTCAAGGAAAGTGGGGGTAGGGGTAGGGTGTTACCCAAACTGCAGAGGGGGAATCGACAACAGAATATCGTGTAAAAATTCGTGAAGATTGGTCCAGTCAAACTTCAGTTGCATGCCGGCGAAGTTATAAGAGTGTGCAATGTCCGGGCAAATTAAACTTTTCGCCATTTTGAATTTGACCGAAATTTCGTACAAAGCTAAAACTTGGCAGTTTTCTTCACTGAGCCATTGCGTATACGTGCCCAATAATGCATCATTTATGACAAAAAATTTGTGTCCCCCATCTCCCCTAATAGGAAAGATATAATGGGTCAAAATTTGAATTTCCGCCTTTCCTTCATAACCGCGGCAACCGCCGTTTGTCAGATTCCCCAAAAATTTCACAGACTGCTAGCTCTGACCTTTCCTACAATCCCTGAAAATTTGGTGAATGTAAGGTCCATAACTTTTTGCTAGACCAAAAAACACTGGCTAAGCGAATGGCAGGTCTAGGCGTTGTAGATTTCCTCTAAAACGGAGTCTTTATATTTTGTTGGATACTTTTTCACAATGTAATGTATGCCTGAAAATTCCTTACTATTTTTAAATTTATGACAATCCAAAAATTTAACCAAATTTAAAAAGTTTACTTTTGCACATGTACACTACTCTGTATGAACGACAGTATATACGGTACTGTAAAAACCACCATTCAATTTTGTCACGTAGGCCTACGTCAACTCTGTGAACGATTTTTTTTCGTATTCGCCAAATGACAGAACCGTTCTCCCGCAAAATCTAACGAACTGCAAACTTACTTAAACAAATCCAACTTTTTCACAAAATTTTAGTACTTTTTGCAATTTTGCAACTGCGCCAATCACGTAACCTCGCCGTTGGCTGAGGTAATTATTTTTTAATTACTTGAAAGTAAATGAACATGAGCGACTGAACATAACCTATATTCACCAATGTAACTAAAATGTTATCGTCTCTGCAGCGCGGTTTACATACTAATTGGCAACGTTTATGTAATAAGTAATTATCGGCAGTGTGCAATCGTGAGTTCAGACGAGGTCTTTAAGTGCTCGGCTGAGTTTGAGTCTGTCTTTGCGTGTCAGTCCGTCTCGTTGTAAGTCGGTGAAGAACGCTTCCGGTGCATCAAGTCTCATCGACTGGTACTCCAACAACGTCGCGCCGTCAAACTCGGCAAATCTACCACGAAACATCGTCATCAGTTATAACCACATCGCCCTATACTGTCGTAAAGGTTAAAGGTCCGAATATAGCTCTTAATGAGCGAACTCATCTCAGAGCTACGGAGCGTCACTTGTCATATGGGATCACACAGTGTTACCTGCCACCCGACAGAGGTGAACGCGCCCCGCCTTAACCCCAGCCAGATAGGCCGGTACTCGATTTACC
>Ga0056128_1004400_pt1 | contig 17614 bp, 12 predicted proteins | sample WorMetLIZISLAND2_FD_71113 | JGI IMG/M metagenome (GOLD analysis project Ga0056128, IMG submission 71113) | Marine gutless worms symbiont microbial communities from Max Planck institute for Marine Microbiology, Germany - Olavius geniculatus... ... | reverse complement strand
AGGATGTATGGTAAGGCTGAAGAGGAGAGGTCCAAGCGGGTCGCCCTGCTGTGGACCTTCTTGTGAGAGAATTATATCAGAACCAAAATATTATTATTATTATTATTATTATTATTATTATTATTATTATTATTATTATTATTGACTGGGTGTGATGGCATAGAGTTTGTGTTGGTGAATTTCAGGCATAGATTTCAAGATCAAAACGGTAGAACTCGGTGGAAAGAAAATCAAACTGCAAATCTGGTAAGTAATTAGCATGTTATTTCAGTTGTTATGGCGTGTCAAGTGTTATTTTGGACTGTTTTGTAGTTCGGGGTAGAATCACTAGCATTTGGAATTGTTTTTCGCAGTACAAGTGAATCTGCCTATTGCTACACATTTTTCTAATGTGGTCTGTCGGTCTGTCACGTTCATGCACTCTGCTTAAATAATTAGACAAATTGCAGTCAAACTGTCAGTCCTGTGCTGCCACCTGGCGAATACAAACCAGGAGCGATTCCGCCATCTGCCAGATTACTTTGGTCGGTCGTTGCTATAACCCTGAATGGTGTCAGTTGCTGAGGAATTTCACACAACTGGTCAAAATGTTGGCAAAAACACGCCACTTCTGTACGATTTCACAGAGTTTTCATGGCCGGTTAGCTCAGGTAGATAAGGTCATGACCTTCTGGAATAATGACACAGCTCTTTTTGTCGGTTTAGGTGAATCTGCCATGACTCAATCTGATTGGCATCTGATTGTTACATTTATTAGATGAATCAGTTATATAACCAACGCCAAGGTCAAAGGTCAACTCTGCCTTCATTCCTCTGGTGTAGGTAAATCAAGTACTTACAGGCCAGTGTGGCTGGGGTTAAGATGGGGCACGTTCACCTGCTCTGAGGCATGGCAGCTAACACTGCATAATCCCATATGGCAGGTGATGCTCCGTAGCTTTGAGATGAGTTTGCCTGAAGAACTGATAGACACCACAATATGTTGTCATTTTAGCCTTTCGTGTGATGTAATGGTAGCGGGCCAAACTGACGAGCGACCGGTCCCTGGTTTGATTCTCACCAGGTGCACTGCCAGATAACAACTCTGGGCAAGTTGTTCAGTTCACACATGCCTCTGTCACTAAGCAGTATAGTTTGGTACCAGTCAAGGGGTGGAGACGCTCTCTGGCTTCAAAGATAACTGCTGGCCTCATGGAAAGTAGTGGCAGCCTACCACCGAGATTACGTCACCTGCGGGCTGAGGCCCCTGTGCTCGTTATTGAATATGGATGGTTAAGACAAGGACACTGTTGATACTATTAATAGCTCTGTTGATACTATTTATAGGGACACAGCCGGTCAGGAGCGTTTTCACACTATTACGACGTCTTATTACCGTGGTGCAATGGGCATCATATTGGTCTATGACATTACGTCTGCCAAGACATTTGAAAACATCTCCAAGTGGCTACGCAACATCGACGAGGTTAGACCGCTGGCTGCTGTTGGACTGTTTGTTTACACTTGTGGTCTTTGGCTGAAATGGTTTTGTAACTTTTTCCAGTTTCCGGAAGTCCTCTTGTCGTCGAAAATGTTTGGGTAAATTCCTACATAATTTTTTCCGCAGTCATATTTGCTCCTGTTTTTCTGGGCAATTTTTCAACTCGCAGTGCTTCTAAGATTGACTTAAGACTTAAGACTGGTCTTTGAAGCTACTAGCACAGACTGCTGCTGAGAACAGTGCCAGAAATCCTTATTACCAGACAGCGTGTCTGTACATACAACTCTGTCTGTCTGTCCACAGCACGGCTAGCATGCAAATGAGGACATAGAAAACATGATTCTCCATAATACGAGCGACAACTACTAGGATTAGCTAACACTGTGCGATCACATATGGCAGGTGATGCTCTGTGGCTGATGCTAATATAATGTTTTGTGTGTGTTGATAGCATGCTAATGAAGATGTAGAAAAGATGATTTTGGGTAACAAATGTGACATGGACGACAAACGACAGGTCTCACGTGAACGAGGCGAGGCGGTCAGTGCTGCTTGTTATGTATTCTTTGTTTCTCTGATATTCTTTGCTTGTTGTATATTCTTTGCTTGTTTGCTATTTTCTTTGTGTTTATCCTTTCATTAGCAAAGAATAGCAAAAACTACTGCTCTGTTTACATTAGCTTTTTGTAGCTTGAATTAAGTTATAAGAATGTTTATATTTTAAATGGTCGTTGTAGCTGTTTGTGTGTGTCACCTTGATTCCTACTCAATTTGCCTACCACGAAGGGATGGAAGGCTGAGTTGGCCATGGTATTGGTTATACACCTAGATGGTTTACCTGTTGAAAGACAGTCAGCCATCCAACTACCAACCAGGCGCAGTGTAGACCAACTTTTGATGAGCTGCAGTCTGTTATTCATAGCGATTGCAATCATGGGATTCATTTTGTAATCCCAGGATCCCATTTCGGGATTAGGTTTACAGAATGGTCGTTGTTTTGGTATCCATATTGGACTTATTCCATGCATGAGAATGTAGTAGGCCAACCGTACGGAAGATATTGTGACTGTAGGGAGTGACTGTGACTGTAAAAAACACAAATTACAGTGCACAGAACGAGTAGGGGACTCCAACGTGCATCAAATATTTTATTCATTAGAGGGCTAGAATTGTTATTTGTGTCATTTCACACTCCAAAAGTACATGTTTTGACAAATTTTTGTAATCCCGAGCTCTCGGGATTGAGATGCAACCAATCCCGGGATTTGGGATCCCAGGATTGCATTCGCCTGTTATTCACTAGACCACGTCATACCAGCTGCTTGAATGCTTTGGATGTCTGACACATCTGGAAGAAAACTTATGATTACAGTCAAGTGAGTGAAAGTTGATGTAAATGCATGCTGGGAATGTGAAATAGGCTGCAGTTGATTCATTCCACCAAGCTGGTTTTGCGATACACAACATATATTTATTTAGTGGATATGTATTTCTCTGTTTGTTCATTTTTCTGACAGCAGTATTACACAGAAATTTAGAGGCAGATTTGGCTGAAATTTTCATGCAAAGCTAGACTTGACCCCTGGAGTTTAGAGGTCAGTAGATTGAGTTGTGGGGTGTTAAATATAGTGCTGTCTCCTGGTGAATAAAATGGAAACAATTGACATATTGCTGTTGGACGTTTATATTATAATTTTATAGTGTACTTAGTGAGTTAAGCCATATTGTGATGTGACTGACAAAATGAGATTCTACTCTCTTCGTCTGTCCGTCCGTTTGTCTATACAGGTCTGTGTGACATATTGTCAGGGAGACTCCGTTCCTTCAGACGAGTGCAAAGTCTCTTTCTGTCCCTGATGATCTGTCCATCCGTATATCTTCGTGTAGGTGGCTAGGGACATCGGATTCTATTCCTAGAGACAAATGCAAAGTCTTGTGTCTATTTCTCTGTTTGTTTCTCTGCTTCGTGTCCTATCTATGTTCGGTCACATGTCGATGTATGTATAAATAGCTCGTGAGTTAAGAGCGTCGTATTCCGTTTCTGGAGGCGAGTGTAAAGTCCAACACCAACGTCTGTCTCAGTTTGTCCTTGTGTATATCTGTCTCTCTCTCAATATTTGTCTGTATGTCTACAGGGGGTGTCGAAAAAATGACCCAACTTGTTTTTGTCAGAACTTCATCAAATCTCCACCAAATTTGATAATTTTTGGCACACAGATAGCCAAGATGATTGAAATTGTCCTGGGTATCTGTAAGTTCTGGCAAAGACAAGTTGGGTCATTTTTTGGGCACACCCTGTATATGTCTGTCCATGTATATGTGTAGATCGCTCGTGAACATAGAATTCCATTCCTAGAGACGAGTGCAAAGTCCAACATCAACGTCGAGAAAGCTTTCCTTGACCTTGCTCAGACCATTCTTAATAAGGTCTTAACATGTCACTTTAGGCCACTCAGTTTGAGCTCCACCTACTAGGCAGTTTTGTAGGACACTATAGTCTGTGCCATGCAGTGCCAGATTTGTGCACGACATTCTTAACATGGTACATTATAATGGATGGACCAGTATATATACTGCTATTGGGTACATTAGCCAGGTCTGTAGGCTAGAATGGGTTTTGTTACACATTGCTAGACATCACTGAGACCATTCTGAACAACATCCTCCACTTTAGGTCAGTATGGGCTGTGATAAGAGGCAGGTCTCTAGGGCAGTTTAGACTACTTTCGGCTGTGTGTGGCTTTTGGTGTGGCTTGATAGTCTAGCGGTAACGTGCCAAACTTGTAACCCTGAGGTTGCAGGTTCGACTCCGAGCCGGAGAACTGCCAGGTAACGACCTTGGGCAAGTTGTTTCCACACACATGCCTCTGTCAGCAAGCAGTATAATTTGGTATGAGCCTGACTGCCGGGAAGCTAACGGCAGCATATGGGAGAGAGAGGTCTGGCGTAATGCCGATATAACTGAGCTGTGGCTCATTGGGCCTTGAAACGGAGATGAGCACAGAGCCATACAGACATGGAGCTGCCAGAGACGGCTGCTGACTACACGAGTTACACACATTTTCTGCCTATAGACGACTACTGTAGTCTGCTGCAAGAGGCCTGTCTGTAGACTACTAGTATTATAGGCTTTGATAGTCATTGCTGGGCCCGGCTCAGACCATTCTCAGCACACTGCCACATACTCGACTTTTAAGCATTGTCTTAGAACGATTTTATTCAGCGCTTTACATTTTATCATACAGTTTTGTTATAGTGTTTGGGCGTAGTACTTTTAATTGTTAAGCACTGCCGATCAGGACTGTGCAGAAAGGACTATACTACAAATTGATCCATCAGTTGAGTTTAATTGTTTAATTGAAAGTTTGTAAACCAGTCTGTAATCCAGTTTAGGCTGCAAGAGGCAGGTCTTTAGGACATTATAACCTGCTTTAGGTTCCAATAAGCACGAGTACAGGCCATGGTGGGCTGTGATAGGCATTCCTACGATGTGTGACTAAAAGTCTGGCTGTCAATCCAATCCACTCAGTTGTTTACTCACAGACACATGTTAAACAAGCAATTTGAAGCAGGTCATGGCATTACTATGGTTGGCCACGAGTCTGTCTGTCTGTCTGTACGTCTGTATTTGTCTGTACTTCTCTCTAGACACTCAGAAAGAGTTAGAAGGTCATGAAGGGCGTAGTCTAAGGTCAGATGTCTGTCTGTCTGTCTCGCTGTACGTCTGTTGGTCCGCTTATCTATCTGTCTATCAGCCTGTCTTTCTTTCTGGCTGTTTGTCCGTCCGTCTGTCCGTCTATATGTCTGTCTGTCTGTATCTATTGTAGACGCCGAGTAAAGATCTGGAAGGTCATGGAGGAACTGGCGTAAGGCCAGGCGCAGATGTACATTCTGGGTCCACTGACTCACGGTCAGGCTGCTGCTGAGTAGTGATGGGACTTTACACACATTCTACGACACAGCAGCTGATTAGTGATGGGTCTTTCTACACGATCTACCACCACCGTTAGTGATGGGTCTTTGTACACATTCTCCGCCTGATGCCTTCTGCCTATGATTACTATATCACTGATGATGAACAGACTGCTAATATCTGTGAATGACTGAAATACTAGGTACTTAAATGGTAATTAATAATAAATTATTAAATTAACAGATAAATGAATAAATTGATTAATTAACCAGCCTGGCTTTAACACAGCCCAGCTGAAGCGCTAGTCCATGGCTGTTGGATTTTAATTTTAACTCGTGGTTTAAAACAACTTTGCACTGAATGTATAATAGTCGCAGGATATTTACATACGGACGTAGAATGAAATACCTATATTGCGGATATATGTGTAGAATGCATAACATTCCCAGTTTTTAGGCAGCTTTCAGTGTAATTAATTAGTGATGGGTCAGACTGTCAATTTGCTGCATGATGTGTGTCTGTGATTTGGGGAAAACTTCGTGGTGGAAGTCTGCAGTGTAATCGGAGGTAAATTCCTGTTCAGTTGCGCAGTCAGAAATCTGTATTGGGGGGCCTCTTTTCCTTTCCCTTCCCTTTTATTTTTTCTTTTTTCTTCTCTCCCTTCTCCCCTATTTATCACTCCCCTTTTCTTCCACTTTCCCCCTTCTCTCTTTCACTCCTTCTTTCCTTTAGGCATAGGATTCCTAAAATCTAGTGAGTAGGTCTGGGAGACTGCTGTAAGCTTCCCCAGTGGGGTTGGGGTCTAGAGCAGAGCCCAAGCCGATACTGAGTTGGGTGCAGATTGTCTGGTGTTTGGTGGATTGGGAGTTTAGCCACCTCCCTCTCTTGTCTAAAAAGACCAGTACTTGCTATAGCGCTTCTTACATGAAATCAAACTCAAGACCAGAAGCGCTTTTACAATCTCGTAAGTGGCAGCTGATCGGCATGAGCTAATGATACCACAGCGCACTATGCTGCCATCCATTGCCCGCCTAAGTGAACAACTGGACCTGCAGTTTGCAGCAAGCAGGCATACCACCCCCAATCAGCCACACTAGGCCTTCACCCCGTAGCCCGTAAGTCACTACTCATTTCCCGTCCCATGAAGGGTAGGAGGCTGAGTTGGCCTGAGCACACAGTAGGTTAGCAACTTGCTCAAGGTTGCTTGCAAATGACGGCAGTGAGAATCGAACTTCAGCCTGAAAATTACGAGTCGACCACTAGACCACTAGACCATTTGCACCTACACGGGCTGCGTGTGGCCAGCAAGCTGCTGTCCCTGTTGAAGTTGAGAGACTTTGCCTCAGGAACTATTTAAAGCATATTTAGCAGCGGTTTCAGCATTGAAGTGATTTCCAGCTAACAAATTTATTCAAATCCTGACACAAAATGCCTTAATGTCTCCATATTTTTTTGCATTCGCTAAACTACATCGTGTTCCATAATAACAAAGCCTTGCACTGTTTATCATATCTTTGCCAAACTGTCACCGATTTTCAAATTTTTTTCATTAATAGACTACGGAGAAAATTTGCCACAAAATTATCATTAATTCGCGCCACACCTAAAAAGTGTTGCAACACTACCTCATAAAATGTTATTTTTTTGCAAAAATTGGACCAATTGATGTGCAGCGACGTTCATTTTGTAAAAAAGACATTGAATATTATAGATAATGCAAGGCCTTATTTTTCAGAACAAAGTATAGAGTCAATGTTCTACAACTAGAATAGCTAACCGTAGATATAAAGTGAGTACTGTAAATGTTACCAGTAATATGTGATGAATGATTTGTATATTTATTGCATTCCGTTTGCTAGTGATTTCTGTTGAGTAGCGGAATATATTGACTGTTTTGTTATTGGAAATAGGACCAAATCCTTCCAGTGATAAAATGAGGCAATTGCAAAAAAACGCAGGCAGTTTTAATATTATGTGACACAATTCTGTCAGCTGACGAAATGTGGTGACTCTGTATGCCCCTTGTATGATGATTATTACTATTGTATGTCTTGGACTGCCAAGCGATTGTGGTACAGTGATATTTTGTCTACTGAATGTTTGCAGTAGAAATTCCACATGAATTCTGGCTTAATTTTCCTGCTATGCAAATCCATGCTTAAGTCGGGGGAAATTCCCAATTAAGTCTGATGGCTTTGTTGCTAGAGCGGTGGCAGTTTTTCCTACATGCGTTGAATTAAAGTCAATATTTTCTGCAGATAACCATAAATAAGTGAACAAATATTACCAGCGTGATATGATATGATGAATGATTTGTTTGTTTTTCACATTCCATTTGGCTATTGAAAATTCAGTGATCAGAGTATATATTTGCTGTAGTCCTCTCATCGGAAATTGCACCAAATATTCCCAGTGATAGAACGAAACTAACGTATAAGGAGAAAATGCAGAGCTGATTTTCATGTTGTGTGAGAGATTTTTCTTTGCCGACAGAATATGTTGATTTTGGTCGTCTATATATGATATTCACTTTTAATTTTGTCCTTAGATCTTTATTGGCAAAAAGGGCTGAATTTATTATGAATGGGCAAGTCTGCAGGGGCCAGTTGCTCGGGGTGGGGGGTGCAGAACCAGGGGGGTCCATCGTCCAAACATGTTCAGTAGAAAAAAAACTGCTAAGAAAAAGGAGTCGTTTGCTCCAAGTACATATAAAAGTCAGTTTATCGCTGTCTTGGAATAGACTCCGGTTAAAATGGTATGCGGTAAAACTTTTATAAATTTATCAATGATGCAATTTTTGTTGACAGTGCTAACACCACTGCTGCCTTCTTCAAAGAAGATTGTATTTTCCGGAATTTACGTAACTTGTGCGTTTGAATTTGGTCAGTCGGCCAGTGCCTACAGAGTGACGTAACTGAAGTGAATGAACTCGCTTTTTGTTTTTGACGATGAACTCACCAGTTGGCATGGTCATTGATTAACGTCTACTTGAACATAGTCACATAGTCTCTGACACCATTAGACGGTGCCTACTGTAATGCATTACTGCTTGCCCATTGGTCAGTTCAATAAAAACTAAACCAGGTCGGTTCAGTTCAGTTGCGTCGCTCTGTACGCACCTTAACAATGTAATTTTTATTGCAGTAAATCTTACTATAAGAGAGAGAGAAAAAGTTTATTTGTCTCGGATATGTTCACACGGTTACAATAATAACAAAGAAAACAATTCTGGATAGTCTGTCCGTCTGCTTGGCATACCCCTCTGACACTTTCTGTGTTGCACGATTGCGGCGTTTGAGTCCTTGCGCCCCCATTTTGCCCCCATCTCGCAACACGGGCAGCCTGAGGGGGACGGGTTGAGTTGCCCATTAATGGAGTCGACCGGCCTTATGGACGGTATACTTTAAAGGTCCATGGACACCAAAATTAACATATATATTTTATCCATTTTCCTAAAACAGCATAACTTTTTGATAATTTTGATAGTAATATCACCGACCAGCATTACGAAGAAACATTTGAAATCAACAATCTACAAAAAGTCTGTAGAAAACGAACCGCCATTTGACAGGCTGATGACGTCACTGGTTGAACACGTTGTCAATATAAAATATGCATAGAAACATAAGCATTATAAAATAATATTTTCTACCTATGTACTTCTGCAGTTGTGATGCAACACAGAATTTTTTGTCATTAAAAATATTAAAATTAATTTGCAAACACTGACTGTGTTCAACTGCTGACGTCATTTCCGGCCACGTACCAAGATCAGATTTTCCAGCATAACGTAACGTAACGCCATTTTTCGTCATATTCAGACATTAATTTCATACATTTATAAAGCATAAATCAACATTATATATGCCAGGTGAAATGTCTTATAAATTTCACAAACTGTGAGTTTGACTGTGGCCATGGACCTTTAATCTACAATAACCACGCAGTGAGTGGTCTTATCTGCATGAATGTCTGTACATTATGTTCTGTTGCTTGTTTCATATTCTGTTGTAATAGCTCCAGCCCTCTTGTGTTTAAAGCCCCACGTGTTTATATCTTTAGTTTTACTTTTGTATATTGTTTATTTTTGTCTGCAGGCATTTTGTATGGAGGCTACATACGGTGAAGTCCTAGGATGGTGTGCCCCTTTTTAGTCTGTCAGAAAATTTTCGTTGTCAAAGAATTTCTTTCAAGAATACAAAATTTGGGGTTAAATATTCCCTATTAGTGGCAGGGGTATATTCCCCCCCCCGAAATTTTATGTGGTCGGAATGTTTTCTTTCTGTCGCAAAATTTTCTTTTAGAAATGCAGAAAGTGGGCTAAAATCTTCCCATTTGGAAGGAAGTTGAAATTTTTAGCACTTATATATTCTACGTATGTTGGAAGTTTACAGTTGTTTGTTGGGAAATTGCGACTTCCTCCGCCCTTTTTTAACTGACTGCATTCATTGATGGCTGTGTAAATAATGCTGGAAAATCTCTCTCTGTTTCAGATACCAGTTATATGCAAACGTGATTTTACAACATGTCGCCTATTTGGCCAGAATAAATCGCATTTAGCATATTTTTTCTGACATAATGACAATTCCAAACTCGGATGTCCATGATCTGTCGAGATCTGCATATATTTGCATGTATTTGCACATATTTTGCACATATTTTGCATATTAATTTGAAAGTGTGTTTTTCACCGAAGGAAACTTACTGCGCTAAACTGATATCTGTGGTCTATATTTTATGCTGTTCTGTTCAATAACGTCTGTTAATAATAATTGTTTGCTGTATTAACATTGCTTAATGGCAGAATGCTAATAGTAACATTGCCAGGTGATAAGGCCGAAAAAATTCATTTCTTTGTTTTTGGTTGCCGTCCATCCCTACTGCTACCAAAAAAAACTTTGTGTTCAAATTTCTTCTTGGACTCCTAGAACTATTGGTGTTTTTTCTGTTTGCTTTCAATGTTTTAGTGGAACAAAACTGTTTGCAACTAGTCTGTTCGCTTTCTTATCTGTTCCTGCGGCACTACTAGGTACTAAGGCTACTAGAGCTATTCAGTGTGTCACTTCTTCATGTAAATGTAATCTTACGCAAAATGTCATGAAATACGGAATCAAAAATAAGAACAAATTGAATCATCCCGCCCTCATTTTTCCCGTTGATTTTCGCCCGTTTGCAACTGTATATAAATTGCTCTCATTTATTTGATGCTAAAAGCGTTGTGACTGTAGGACTGTATCATGATGATGATGTTGCATGGTATGCAATGTAATTATGTAACAATGTGTACTGCAACAGTAATAGTGTAATAACGTAGTTTGACATAAAACTATTTACTTCCGTTTGCATTGCTTACATTCAAGGGACGGTACTCTGACATTGGAGTCTCAGGGCTACATTTTTGCCGCTGATAGTCAGCCTATCGGTCCATCGAGTTGAACTCCGAACAACGTATCATCTGCGCACTTAAGTGCGGTACGGCCGTTCAAGGTTGATTTTTGTAGCACTGGAAGAGGCTTATGCGACTTCCTATTAGTGATTGGCTCCATCTCGCACCCACCGTTTCTAAAACACAGCAACTTATCGATTGAAAATCGCAAATTGTCCCTACCCCCTCTCATTTAGCGCCCTCGATCCAGGTGACCCTTTTTTAATTTCTGGAAGCCCGTAATGCTATAAAATCTGGAAACTAGAATCTTTTAAGAAGACTTCGTGATCGTAGCTTGCATCATTTTGACAGGACAGCAGGATGTGACAGACAGGCTATGATAGCTGAGACAGCGCTTCTGCATAGCAACCTATGCTGACGCCCTACTAACAAGAAATTTGAGCTCATGCTCACGAGACGCGCGAAAGCCTATAGCAGTTCCGGTTCAGTAGTTTAGCTGAAAATTTGGGTGTTCAGGCTAAGTTAATATGCAAATACCAAATTCTCTATCTGGAACACACCGTGGCGCCACCTTGTAAATGATATAGACTTGTGTTGCAGCCAAAAGTCGCCAAAAATCCATAAAACCCCTTTTTTGGCGTTCAAGGTCATTCGAGTGAATTCGGCGCCAATCGAGAGCCAGTGTACGACTTCCTATTAGTGATTAATAGTAACTTAGGTCCTATCTCGCACCGTTACTGAGATACAGCGACTTATTGGCCAAAAATCGCATATTTTGCCCACTCCCGTCTCATTTAGCGCTCTCATTCGAGGTGACCCCCTTCGAATTTATGGGAAAACTTTACGGTTCCTGAAACTAGAGTCTTCCGGGCAGCCGACGGTGAAGATTTGGTGATTCTAGCTTGCACCGCTTTTGACTGATCCACCCGTGTGACGGACGGACAGAATTGCGATGGCTGAGACGCGCTGAATGCAGTAGCTGCTGCTTTCGCGCATAAAAACCACACCACCTCGTTGTGAAAAATTGCTATAGTTTACAATCGTATAGTAATTTGAAACAAATATCACGTGGTTTCATTAGGCTAATCACCTTAGCGTCAAAGTTCTAGTGGCTCATACGCTACATTTTAAGCCAATTTTTGACCCCCTTTGAATAAAAATTGTTGGGGGACCCCCATTCCCTTCGGGGTGTAGGCTAGCAAGACTTGGACATTCTATATGAACACGTTTATTCGTCAAAAAATGACAAACGGACATACAGATAGACGTAGCTTATGTATTAAAATCGTACAACATATATAGCGCGTGTAAAAATTTCGGCGCGCAGCACCGGCAAGGGGCCAAAATATGTTCTTCCTAAAATGTCGATTTTCGGGGTACAATTGCATCTCTAAATCTCCGTGGTTAGTGGACCAAAGTTCACCGATTTTTTTTCATTGAACGCAGGATGAAACGCTGTCAGGCAAATAGTTTTCCGATTTTGGATATCTCTATCCGTTCCGGAGATATTGGTGCTCGTAGTGAGAAGGGGTCCAAAATCGGGCCAAATTTAGCACGTTTTTTGCCCCAAAAATTTTTTGGGAGACAGACACCAAAATTTTAGAAAATTTTAGAAATATTACAACTGAAAATGCTTAACAATGGAGATGCTCATCTACAAACTACCTTTAATCGTCATCGTAGCCCCAACAAAGTGGCGTAGGCGAATTTCGCGCATGCGCAGCCACGCCCCCTTTGAACCGATTGTAACCAAATTTTGCACATGGGGTCGGGTGGGCGATGTGATCACTGATGCCAAGTTTTATGGAAATCGGTTGAGGGGTTTCGGAGTTACAGGACCCCCCAAACGCCATTTCCTAGACTTAACGTTCATCGCCCTTACAACAGTGTCAGCACCACCGTCTGCACTATGATCTGTCTAACCTTGAAGTAAAACTAGGGCAATACTGATTGATTGATTGATTCATTGATCTAGTGATGCCATGTTTATGAAAACTGCCATTACATAATGTGTAAATGTGAAAAAATGATAAAAACAAAGGTAGAAAGTACACTAAAGATAAAAAATGACTTCATGTCAAAAGAGTGGCGTCGTCTGTTGGGCCGTCAGAAAATTGTCCAAAAAATTTCTGACTGCAAGTGTCAAAATTTGGGACTAAAAACCCATTTTGGAAAAACTTGAGGAAGATTTTAATCAACCCATATTGTAATTGTCACAAAGTTGGAGCTGTTTGTCGAAATATCTAAACATCCTATACCCCCTACATGTTTAACTGACGTCGCCGCTGTCAAATCATCATCATCAATACAAGAGCTGATACCTGCAGGTTCATCAATGTTGAGTGTCAACTGATGAAAATGAAGGCTGCAGATAGCAACATGTACAAATGAGGGAGCATGCATTTTAGTTCAGTTCAGTTCAGTTCAGTTCACTGCATTTCTGTCACTGAGACTGAACGTACACGTTAAGAGCACAGACTATATGCTACAGTGTTACAGCTCACCTAGCTTACTTTCACGAGAGCAAGACCTATGTAATGCAAACACATCAATTGAAAGACTTATTTCCAAAACCTGTTAAATTCATTTTGCTTATAGTGCAGAAAAATGAGTTTTGAGTCACAATGAACTTAACAGATTTGGAAGTAAGCCTTTCAGTCAATGCAGGCTGAATATGAATAGCAAAATTCACTTGCACTTTGAAATAATTATGACTGCCAAATAAAGCAGACTGCAAGTGTCCATATATGTACAGTGTCAGGTTCCAGTTATACAAAACACAATTCAGCATCATCATGCTAGAAAATTGGTTTATATCCCAGTTTAACAGAACATCTGTTGAAGTGTCTTACAACAGTTTGTTTATGCTTGAAATATTCACCACACGAACCGCAGCAGAACTGTTTAAAGTCTGAATGTTTCAGCTGATGACGTTTCATATTACTTGCAGTAAAGAAACCCTTTGAACATTCACTGCAAATATACGGCTTCACACCATCATGATGAAGTATATGTGTCTTAACGTGACCACTGCAGCCGAATTTCTTCTGACAAATGTGACATGTGAACCAAGTACCTTCATTGTGTGATTTCAGCAGATGTCTCTTGAGTTGGGTGTAATGTGTAAAACAGTCTGAACAGTGTCTACATGAGTAGGGCTTTGCACCAGTGTGAGTATAAACATGCTGCTTCAGATACTGGCTACTTTTAAACCGCTTCCCACAGTAACGACAGTCATAAGGTCTTCTGTTGCTGTGTACATGAGGTTTGTGTGACTTCAAGTGGTCGGACGTGCTAAAGCGTTTGTCACACACTGAACACTTGTACGGTTTGTCTCCCGTGTGGACTCTCATGTGAGTGGTTAGTTTGGCAGACTCAATAAACACCTTGTCACATGTGGGGCATTTGTGTGGTTTCTCTCCACTGTGAATTCTGCCGTGTCAAACAAGGTGAGTTGACACTCTAAATCGTTTTCTACAAACAGTACATTCAAACGGTTTCTCTCCAGAATGAATTCGTATGTGTTTGACGCTCTTGTGAGACTGCAGCCAGTTTTGTCTTTGAATAAAAAAAGGTTGGTTGCCATGACAACATGGGTCTTTAGGGAAAAAATTTACATGACATCATTGCATAGCCCGGCCCAAAAATAGAGGGTAGGTAAAACAGCGTGCAATTATCCTTTGCAGGAGCCGACTTATAGTCAATTGTGTCCCAAAATTTGTTGCCATGGCAACAGGGGTCGAAAGGCGAGAAATTTAAATGAAACCATCGGATGGCACTGTCCCGAAAATAGGGGGTGGGTGAAAACAGCTAGCAATTACCTTTCAAAAACACAAAACAGTCAATGGGGTCACGTCACATGGTTTGTAAGGGCAGCCAGTTCGTCATTCTATCACTCTGTGTTCTAGCAAAATGATTTCTGCTGTTTTGGATGTGTGACTTGGTCGCCCTTACACGGTAAATTAATATTTGCTGTTTTATTAGCAAATTAAATTGTTAATTTGTGAGTTAAAAGCAATGATGTGACCAAACCAATCACGTGACCATTTGACTCGCCCTGTGTGATTTCCTATTGGTGGTCCATTGTAACCATGCGTCTATCTTGCACCGTTACGGAGATATGGCGCCGCAAAGATAATGGGCTCACGACGTCATCGGTCACGTGACCATTCGACTCGGCATATGTGGTTTCCTACTGGTGTTCCATTGTAACCATGGGTCTAACTTGCACCATTACGGAGATATGGGGCCTCAAAGATAATGGGGTCACGAGTTTGACCTTTTGTGGTCAGCGCAAAGGTGATCTTCCGTAAGCGTCGCAATCGCTATCGGACATGAGGTACTACATTCTTCGTATTTTATTAGTTTTTGCCAAAAGTTCGGGTAATTACGGAGATTTTTTTGTCTTCTCTCATATTCCACTTCGCTGGCGTCGACGTCATCTTCATTTCCACAATTGCTATACGTGAATATCATGAGCGTTCGACGAGCTGCACTGCTCAAATCGAAATAAATAATGTTATTTGTTAGCAGCAGCATCAAAGCAAAAGTTCAGTCTGTAAAAAGCTTCAATTGACGACACATTTGCATGGGTAGGGTCAAAACTTGCTAAGACTTTAGTCTAACATCGAAGTTCTGGACCAAACTTTGGAAATTTCCGGTAAAATAGGCCTATGTCAGTTTTTAGTTTATTAGCCGACACAATTGATTTCACGAATGTTCTCGAATCGACAGAACGACCTTCATAATTATCTAGACCTTTGCAGATCGCACTACCAGCTCATATTGCAGCCAGTCAGTCATGCGTCAATTTTATTACTATGCTCATGACCTCATCATAATAACTGTATTGTCGTGAAACTCGGCAGCATAAGAATTCGTCCACACTGCAGGCGTGTGCAGTTATTCAAAGGCAGCGAGTACAAAACATTCTGTCAAACTGCTTTCAGAATGAATAATGTTTTATTCTGCTCGAAACCACGTCCAATGCATTTGCAGTAGACCATGGGCTGGGCCTAATTGTTTTAATGCGGTATCGGAATTAGACCTAGATTCGGCTTGACAGTGGCGTAGCCAGAAATTTCAATTGGGGGGCTCGTCTCCCTTCCCCTCCTCTTTTTCCCGTTTTGTCTCTCCCCTCTCTCCCCTCTTTGACCCCTTTCTTCTTTTCTTCTTTTTTCTTTCTTCCTCTTTGTTCTTCTTTCTTCAACCCCAGCTAATTTTTTCCAATTCAAATACTGGACAACAGACGACACATTGTACCAAAGACTCGACTTAATTGTTCGGCAAACAATTATTTTTGTAAAATTCTCTATTCTCGCGGGAATTTAGAGAAGGCACGTTTTAAAGTTTAAACGCAAGCCATAACGACAGAAAATTGTAGTTTTCGTTCCTAGAAATTCTGACATGGCGTTTGCGAAAAAACTCGGGATTTGTCGTATCTGCATTTTTTGTAAACAAAATACAAAATAAGACAAGATAAACAGTTTTAAACACTCCATAAGCGAAAGCGAGAGCGATCGGTAGCGAACGAGAAACGGGACGAGCCAGAGCGAGCGAGATTTTTCCAGGCTTGCCGTGGATATGGATATCCATGGATATATCCATAGATGTATCCATGTATCCATGTGTGGATATCAGACTTCAGCCATCCTGTTAATATATCCATATCGATATTCTGCTGTCGTATTTACTAATTTAACTAAATATTTAAGTGTTTTATCTCTATATAATATTTTTTTCTGTCTGTCGTTCTTACTCTTCATTTTCTCCTTTATTTATGTTATTGAGTCAAATGAATAATCAGTGGCATCAGCACGTCATTATTTAGTTAGCCTAAATTAACTTATGTACACTATAGCAGCATCAGCTTTTAATCCATAATGTTTTAATACTGTTGTTTGGGCAGCAAACGGTCTATCATTTTGTGAGATTATTTTTTATTCTTTTTTATCAAATGGTACAAAATTACAAACGTTTTGGATTTCTAACAAATTTAATGCTAGTAGGAAGTACAAACCAAGTGTTCTTCAAAGCGTTCACTCTACCTATACCCGTAGGCGTACATGAATGCAACATGCGTCTTGAAGAACAAAAATTCCAGCTGTTGCTGCGATGGGCCGACCGTACCACCTATATCTAAAGGCCAGTGTCTGACTTCCGGTTGCGGAAAGATAGCGATTTTCCAGAGTGACTGCAGTCCCATACACGATCTGGTGACGTTGCTATACCGAACGCTATAGAATCAATGCTAGAATAAGATACGGTAATTTGGCGCACGTAAGTGACGGCTGCAGACAGAAGCACTGCATTCAAATTGCGACCAAAAAGCTGCAGATAGAGACATGGTTACTTTCAACAGCTTATAGGTAGTAGTTATCGCCCTATCCAACGGTATCGCCAACTTTTTACGACGTACCGTTTGGCCACAATACATTTGTTACAGTTAACCCATATATGCCTAACTTTTAATTTTTGTTCAAAAACTTATTATAACCTTTAATAACAATGCTGAAACACAAGTAAAATTTGAAAAGATGTGAAATATATTATATTACTAAGATGTATTATGTTAAAGCTTGATCCTTTATAAAGGATGCTAGCCATTAGCAGATGCAAAATTATCAACCTGTGTTACTATAAGAGATAACTCAACAAATAATTATCATTCAAGCATTTTTAATCTACTGCATTTTCACACTAATGACCAATCAGCTAATCAGCTGTAAAACTGCATTGTTAATGTTGTAAATGTCACTTAGGCATTAGTTTGTAATTAGTCTTTAGGACCGGTGAAAGTGGATGAAGCACCCCTTTGGATGGAGTGCAACACCGC
>Ga0056128_1004397_pt1 | contig 17627 bp, 11 predicted proteins | sample WorMetLIZISLAND2_FD_71113 | JGI IMG/M metagenome (GOLD analysis project Ga0056128, IMG submission 71113) | Marine gutless worms symbiont microbial communities from Max Planck institute for Marine Microbiology, Germany - Olavius geniculatus... ... | reverse complement strand
CGTAGTTTCCGAGCTGTTGTTATCACCATGTTGAGAAGCACCCTGCCTATTCAAGTTCCGTAGCCTAGCACGTTCACGCATCTGCTCTTCGAAAGGCAATGTAGGTAGCGGACCTGGTATTGATGGTAACGTAGGCAGCAAACATGGCAACGATTGTATCATTTTCTCGTCAGCAGAAATTTGATCAATTTCAGAGAAATCTGGACCATCGGAAACATCCGCATCATCTGGCGACCATGCCGAATGCTTACTTATATAAGATACTGGCTTCGATTTAATTTCAGATGTTTCAGACTTGTGCTTAACGTCAATTCCTGGCTGTTTCCCAAAAACGCTTCGTGTGACTGGATGCTTTGATTCAGTCTTCTTGTCTTTGACAGTTCTCCGGCTCCAGTGCCGCACCGGTCTGTCGCTTCTGTCAATGTTGCTTCGACTCCAGCCGGCAGCCGACCAGTTTGGATATCTAGCACTCTCGGAACTGGAAGAAGAGTTCACACGCTCGAGCACACTATAATAAGATGCTGTTTCTCCTGCAGGAGCAGTTGAGGAGCTGTTATCTGTAATCGGTTTTCGCTTCGGGATTCGTGGTAGAACCTGTATCGAGAGTAATTTGCTAGTTATATCGTCGTCATCAGTTTCCAACTCGTCGGAATCAGAATGTTCAGCAGACTCATCTTCATCGGGCTGGAGAGTATCTTCACTAACAGTCCGAAGCATCTTGGTGTTGGCATGTCGCTGTTCCTTTCCAGTAGTATTTTGGTTATTATCTTCAGCACTTCTCACACTTGTGGCATGATCAGTTGCAACAGATAAGCTTCCATCTGGAAAGTCATCATTCAGCAAAACATTTCCGATCTCTGCCATATCTTCGTTACATTTACTGTCAACCTGTCCAAGCAAAAACCCAAGCATCACTGAACATAGGCAAACCATGCAACAGCAACAAGTGTCTGAAATTACCGAAATACTAACATTTGAAACAGTGACGACTAAAGACTAGAGCAGTACCAAATAGTAGATTTTACTATCCGACCGAATAAGAATAATTAATGACATTATTCGGCCGAATACGAATAGTTGATGCAAGTTCAAACGCGTGGCACAATGCCCCGCAGTGCGATGAAAAATTTTCAAATCAGACATTTTGCAATTTGTATCCATGTTAAACAAGTGATACTAACAAAGATTGCTGACATTAACAAACAGACTTTTGAAAGTGAGCAGAAAAAATGGTTAAGAGAATGCCATAAAGCATCACATGTGGGCAATATGCTGCTGAGACAGCAACTGTTTAAGTCTAAATGCAGTTAAAACAATGAGCGGTGATGGTACGATGCTTATTATTCATATTCGGCCGAATAGTAGTGCCGAATACAGGCCTGTTTTTGGCACTACTACTCGGCCGAATATGAACAGTTGAATACACTATTCAGAACAAATAGAATACGAAGACACTATTTCTGACAAACACTCAGGCCTATGAATGAACTATTATTAATTTTAAATGCCTGCAGCCGAAAATGCAGTGCAAAAAATGCAAAGCTGCAAACGTTTAACAGTTTGCGTTAACTGGAAATGTTACTGCACTTCATGTCGTATTGTACAAGTGCTCAATTTCAGCATGGTGTTATTGACCGTGTGCATGTATGGTCCAATGTGGCGCAGAAAATGATATTGACTGTGCGCACTGGCACAGCCTATCCATTGAAGTTGCGGTTAGGTTTAATTTCCAAGCCTGTGTACGATCTGAACTTATAAAGCGGACTGTATGACATCTTGGATGGTATTGCATCATCTAAGGACACCCAGGATGGTTCCTGGGGCAGCAGGTTTTTCGTAGTATATATAAAAAGCCTAAAGGTTGACATAATTCGAAACTGAAATATCAGCTGAGCAGAATTTTCAGTTGTTGACGCTGAACAGCCTGAAATATTTCTAACGTTAGTTTTCTGCTCATAACTAAGTAATAACAGCAACAGTAACAAAAAACGGCCACGCAACTCTTCATTTATACGCCGTCAGTAAGCGTGTGCGATCTGCGCACGGTAAATAACTTTTTCTGACCGCATATGGACCATGCGTGAGCACGGTAGATATAATCATTGAACTTTAAAAGTTATCCATTTGTCCTTGGAATAACAAAAACCTCTAGTACAGCTCCGACTCGAAATAAAAGACCTAAACCAAATCAAACCCTACTGCTGACTATTTCACTACAGTGAATTATAAAACTTTTGTTCCCACGTGAAACTTTCACTCCCAGGAACTTTCGTTCCCACAGTCAATGTAACATGGTTTCGCTCCCCAACACAAATTATGATTATTTAATTGATAAACTAACGAGAATTAAAGCCTTATAGCTTGTTCGTATTTTTGTACAGCTTCATTGTAGTAGAAGATGGCAGGATCTAGCCAATATTTTATTAATTAATTTATCTTCAATTTACTAAGTTCTCCAGATTCTTCCTGAAATTATATTTGTTTATAAATTCTTCTTTAAATTATATTTTTCGTCAAGTTCTTACCATTATTTTAAATTCTAGTCTCTTCCCTAAACCTTAAAGCCATCGTTTGGAAAACTTTCTAGGCTAGCTGTAGCACGTTCCCTATCGACAGCTGGGCTTTCTTGTTTTGGACGCTGAGCATTTACACCACATGCTGGCGTCCTTTGATTTCATCTGCTTCTATTAAGTGTGTAGGCCTACAATGTTAACTCTTGAGAGAGGAGCGAAAGTTCTATCTCATTTTCGCTCAGGAGAGCAAAAGTTCCAGGGAACAAAAGTTCCTGGGAACGAGAGTTCCATGTATGGAACTGTGGGAACGAAAGTTCCTGTTCCCAGAGGAACAAAAGCAACTGACATCGTAAAACAACCAAATTAGTCTAATAATGGCTGCATGCAAACAAAAGTTTAAAATATACGTTAAAAACTCGACGTCGGCAAAAGTGTACTGAATCCGTTAGATCACCTCGTCATAAAATACAAAACTTATAATACAGAAACTTAGAATAAAAAATACACAACAATACACAGCCAGCATAAAATATGTAACTCTGCATTAAAATTTTTGACAGAATAAATAAGAAAGCCGTGCTGTCGCAAAGAAACTGCGTGCGATGCTTGATGTGACAGTAGACTAGAAGCATTCATGTCCTACGTCTTCGCCGATAAGTGTCAGTCTACAGTACATTGAAATTCTACTGGTTGGCTCCGAAAAAGACATGCATAGTGAAATAGAGTGCATGCCCATATTTTCATTTGCACTTGTAGACCTACCCTGCTACTCTTTGTCAGCGATAAACAAGCTTGGTCAAAAGTCGTCGATATTGTGATTTTCTTTTATTGAAGAATTGCTGCGTTGCTCCTATTTCCTCAGTTTCCAACGTTGCAAATTCTGTATTAAAAACAGTCACAAAAGGCCCGTCCGTAGCTAGGTTTACCAAAAACTGAACTACTGTTTAAAGCTGTGTTCAAAACTGTGAGATCATTTAGTTGCCAATAACCTAACCATGACCCTAACTCACACAAGAACACCCCAACACTATTGTTACTGACCAAAAGATCACTTACTTTGGAGAAAATTGAAGTTATGTGGCAACAATTTTGATCGTTAACTGCTGTTGTTCTATGCTTACGCAAAATTTAGCACTACTTGTATACTACACGTTGCAACTTGTAGTTCAATCTGGATATTGAACTCTTGTTGCTACAAGAAGCAAAACATTGCGTAAATCGATCATCTATACTTCTAGTTTATAAAATGAATTCCAACATCCAAGCATCTCGTCAAATGTAGCTGCTGAGTGTCTCAAAGCGTGCCGATCGAGACATAAACTGAAGTTACTGAACTATAAAAGCACTTAAAACATTTTGTATTCGATACCTTTTCCAAATTACGAGGGTCATCCCAAAAGTTTCCGGCCTCGACATATTAGACAATAATATTTTTTACAATCTATACATTAGTGAAACGTATATCCTTTACGAAGTCTAATGAGTCGGTTGCGGATATGACCTCGTTTTAATTTATGACGTCATATAGATCTAAACCGAAACGATTTGGAGCGCTAACGCAAACAGCATAGAATCAGGGTAACTGTTTCATGACAATTTTCCCGTCTGTAGCTAAGTGTACCAAAGTGGAGCCCCGTGCCATCCGATTTTGTGAAAGCCCTAACAAATACGTTTTTGAATTTCTCATTTGCATATGCGAATATGCAATGGCCTACATTTGCGCTAGCTGCAAGTAACAGCATTCGAGTCAATTACGACTTCATGCAAATACCGAGGGGCATTCACAGTTTTGAGCCTCAATATATTGAAGAAAAAAATTTATTGTCTATATATCAGTAAAAGGTACCTACCTTGCGTATTCGTGTGAGCAGATTGTGGAAGTTGCGTCATTGTAATTTATGACGTCATAGAGCATTAACCTGAAACGATTTGGTGCGCTTACACAAACAGCATTTGAATCAAGCTCATTGTTGCATGAAACTGAAAGTCTAGCTGGATTTACCAAAGTGGAGCTCCTTGGCATCCGATATTATGGCAGTCTTGACGTCTACGTTGATGAACTTCTCATTTGGGTCTGTGAATTTGCTATTTGCTATCTGTGGTAGCCACAAATTAAAGCACTTTAGCCAAAATACGATGCAACGCCAACATCTGATATCAGAAAAATTTTACTAAAAGGAGCAAGCCCTGCACAATTTCCGCAAATTTCAGCAGTGCAGTAAAGTCCAAAGTCTACAGTTACCCAGCTGGCTGTTCATGACTGACATTTTACAACAAGACTCTGCATACAGCAACGACCTTACCCAATGACTGTTATCTGTTTTGAAATCTGAAAATGACGTTGTCCGCTATTCATGATGAATGATGATGAACGACTCGAGCCTTTTTCGTTGACGCTGAAATTCGGTTCATGTAATGTTTTGTGACGTCGTGAATTACAACGACGTCACATCCACAACCGACTCATTAGAGTTCATAAAAGACAAACGTTTCACTGACGTACAGATTGTGGAAAATATTGTTGTCTAATATGTCGAGGCCGGAAACTTTTGGGATGACCCTCATACTAAGACAAGTGGCTCCAGTGCAGTGTGTATGCACCAATGCACCGATATCAAGACACAAATATGTAAGTTCAATATTTTACTGATAAAACAGCAGCCTTAACACTGCAACATGCACTTGCTCATGATATAAATCTGCCTGCCTGGCAATGACCTAACGGTAGATATGCTAAAAATAACTGCGCGTAATAATAATAATAATAATAATACCGATTATAAACAACGAACAGACAGAGCGATGAAAAGCAGTGGACCGTTCACACATAACATACAAAACAATCACTCCACCCATGAGGACATGAGGACATTGGAATATCATCACCAATATTACGACAAAAACATGCAACGAGAAAAAACTGCCGATAAATAGCCGCATGATGACGAGGCCTGAAAAATTCTCCTGCTTCCAGTTGCAGTCTGGTGAAAAGTATGGATGGGGAAATCGAACACAACGTTATTTTATCTCATGCCCGGTAACATTACACAACAGTCATAAAAACAAGGTGACGGACTGAATAGCACCCACAAAAACAAAGGTAAAGACATTGCAACATAATTCCAATTTTCGGCTTGCAATACGGGGCAAGGTAGCCAGTGCTGCCCCGAAGACAAATGTCAGCGTAATAACTACATGCAGACAGATTTTCAGCAAAGCTTCAAGAAGTAAACTAAAAACCGCAATAACATTTTCAACGATCCAATTAAAATGTGAGGGACAGAGGTTTCTTCAGGGACGGACAGCAACCAGAAGCACTGAAATTTCCTTATGCATGATTGCAAGTGTAAAACAGTCGTACAGAGACCAGGGGGCGGCCGACCGAGCCCGATCGGCGCAACACCGCAAGTGGAACAACCCGAGTGTTTACGCGAAACGCTCTTTTCCATTGTCCATCGTAAACACAAGACAAACGCCCCACTGAGTTACCGAGCACACATCGGAAGTCAGGGGGACATTTGCAGAAGAGGAAATCCGACAAATCCGGCAAAGTACACCCTCATCAACGATTGGAACACAGTTCGGAAGCACGACGATCGACTGCGGAAAAAGATGATCAATCGGTCACGTCTCTCGACTTGGTCCCAGTTGGTAGATGAACATACCCCGGTAGATCCGTCCATTCCTCCACTGTGGTCGTCCAAGTGCGGCTGCACGTCACACCAGCATCGGCCCGATCGCCGTCGACGGCGTTTGTACAAAAAGTCGTACGCGTCACAAAAACTAGCGCCATGTGGTCGGTCACAGTTAACGACTACCGTACCGTTATGTTATCACAATAACAGCTCAGGGTTCGCACGCATGTAAAAAACTTGATGACACTATTTTCCGGGACTATGGTGGCCCAATTCCACAACAGGAAGTTTCGAGTTAAAAATCCCACAAATTTGTGCTATTAAAGTGTCATGCAGGGTGGCAACTGTTTTAGGGCAAAAAAATCAACGACTTTCCACAACTTAACATGTACCCTAGTCCTGCTACATTTTAGCACACCATGTTGGACTTCTGGCATCATACCATGTAATTTACTGCATTTAACATTAATGTAACTACTAGTTATAAACATTTTTTACGTTGCGATGACAATGACTTTCCACACTGAAATTCAAAGACTTTCAAGACCTTATTCCATAAATTTAAAAACGGCTAAGGCACTACTCGGTTCTCAAGTACTTTCCTGGCCCTAGAAAAATGTAAAACATTTTCCAAAAACTTTCAAGCACTTGCGGCCACCCAGGTCACAACTTCCCGGGATTTATCGGACTGTGCACGAACCCCGATACACTTCGAACATGTCCAGCACAGGGTTACTTACTAAATAAATATTAATAAATGTCAACTGATCGATAAACCACCGCAGAAAAGTTAGTGCCCTCCTCCGAGCAAGCACATCAACCAGCGATCAATGCGCTGTGCGTAGAAGTCTAGAATTTCAGAATCTTCGGCTGTTCCCAGCTGAACTCATCGCGACCGAAGTGACCGTAGCACGCAGTCTTCTGGTACATCGGACGCTTCAGATCCAAATCCCTACAATACACAGCCACAATTAAGACGTAATGAGCCATTATGAAAAACGGCAAAAATGTCAGCCCAGTGCCAACATTATATGCTGTTATCCGCCTGGACATAAACCCTTGACCAGTGCTGCATTGTCTCAGTTCACTATTCTGCAGCAGAAAATCACAAAAATTCACTAAAACCCCCTATTTTGGGGTTAAAGGTCATCCAAGGTTAGTGATGTTAATAGCACTAAAAAGCATGTTACCAGTGCTTGTTATGATAAGTAGCACATCTGCGCCTATCTGCAAGCGTTTTCATGCTAGACAAGCAAATAGCGCAAAAATCACCACTTTTTACAGGGGTACCCATCTTTGACATATGCGTGCGTCGGCCTCGCTAAATGCAGAAGATTGGGACCTAGACTGCTAAAATCTGCGTTCAATGCTAAAAATTTCATGTGCAGGTTGTCTCTGTCTATCTCTCGCCACTTCGGCGCAATTCACTCTTGAAATAAGCATCGCAGTCCAAAATTGCAAAAAATTCACTAAACTCCTTATTTTGGGGGTTCAAGATCATTCAAGGTCATCGATCTGGACATTTCTAAGAAGATCTTCACCAGTGCTTGTTACGATAAGCTGTGCCTATCTGCAACCATTTTTTTTACAGCAGAACAACCAATAGTGGCAAAATAACGTCTTTTTAGGGTGGGTGCCCCTCTTTCGGCTCCTAGTTCGTGGGGACCCCCTAAACCCAGTGGCGTAAAATCTTGTCAGAAAATACTAGAGACCCTAAGCTAGCATACGGTGAAAACCGGAGTATCTATCTCACCTGGTCTTGGAATGGTATCGAGACGCGACAGTCACCAAGACAGAATCACCATAGCTAATACGCGTTATGCTAGCTCGTGCGCGTAAAACTCCGGTCTTGATCTTACATCTTTGTCCACATGGGAAGTCAGTCCACAAGTCAAATATCTATAGCTGACACTGGTGCAAACATTCCTGTCATCGAAGCAACTGGCAAAAGATGAGAAAGTAAGAAATTATGTTGACAGAAAACATACTTGACAATCTTCCCAGGTCGGAGGTCAAAGTTAGCTTTGACAATCTTGAGCAGGTCAGCGTCAGACTTGATCCCTGTGCCGTAACTGCTAATGAAGACCGACAACGGTTCAGCAACGCCGATAGCATAGGACACCTGTGTATGTCAATACAACGACTTGAATGCTCACATATGTACCATTCAGCTGAATAATAACTCTTCAATATGACTAATTTCCATTAGGCGAAGCTGGCTGAAATAGTTGGTGGCCAATTTCCACTTACAGCTAACTAACTGGCCAACTAGTTGGTATGGTAACCCAAAAGTTGCCAACTAGTTTCGCCTGATGGGAAGTTGCCAACAGTGTAGAAAACAAGGCAATAAGATATGTGGCCAAACTGAAAAACGAGTAATTAGCACCACCGGAAAACTGCCCAAAATTCAACGAATTGACAGAAAACTGTTCGTCTCGTTGGCAAATCAAAGACTTCGAGGACTAGGGTGGCCAAGTTTTGGTTATTCCTGCAACTCAGAAAAAAGCCAAATCTAGTGTTAACTCAACAAAATCACTACAGCACCTCATTTCTTTCTAGTTCCAATATAACTGACAGTCAGTTATCGCAGCTCACATCATTACAAAAAATTAACGAGGATGATACATTCTGACTACCCGGGTACCATGTACCTATGGGTTGGCATTGAGTGTTTGGGTACAACAACAAAGATATACACAAATGCAGCATTCACATTGACATAATCCAAAATACAATGCCAGGATACATCATAAAATCTCTACTATAATACACATCCCTACTTCACAGTTATGGCACAGTGGAAAATGTTGTAATCTGATGTATAATATGCATGTCATATTTCACAGCAGTGACGATGGCTGATGGCATGGCTGCCTGCTGCTCTTGACGAGTAAGGCGGAGTATGAAATGGTGCGCGTCATCATCATCGTACGCATCGCTGCGCGGCACTTTCGTATGTCGTCATCATATTTCGTCATCGTACGTTGTTGTCACACTTCACATCTTCGTCGTTGTGCGTCATCATCACACGTCATTGTCCCGCGTCATCGTTTTCGTACGTCATCGTCACATGACGTCGCCGTCACACTTCGCATCTTCGTTGACATACATGTCGTTGTGCATCATCATCGTGCGTTTTGTCGTGCACTGTCGCGTGTCAGGGTCATCGTGCGTCGTCGTCGTCAATGTCATGTGTAATTTGTGAAACCTATTATCGGCAGTCTCAAGGCTTGGCGCCCAAAGTCCAGCGCCCAAACTTTCTGCTCCGTGCTGAAATACAAACCATTAATTTCGTCAGATGCTGGGCTATAAACTGACAGCTGTTGCAGTATCAAGTTAGCCTACATAACTCTGTCTGTCATTTGTTGCCTGGCTCTCATTGGACAGTTGTTACAATGAGTGCACAACATTCGTACATGGTGTCTGAAAAAAAAGAATTGAAAAAGTACTCCTTTGTATAATACGCACCACGATCCACGCTAGGATAAGGTGGCAGTACATTACCTGCACTAAGACCCTCTTGCAGAGTCCAGCCTTGACGAGTGATTTGGCGACCCAGCGTGCAGCGTATGCTGCGGATCGGTCAACCTTGGAGAAATCTTTGCCTGAGAAAGCACCACCGCCATGGGCACCCCAGCCGCCATACGTGTCAACAATGATCTTACGCCCTGTCAGACCCGCATCTCCCTGACAACAATTAATATATAACATATGACAAAGCTGTTATTAGTGACCAGAGGTCACCAGACTTTTTTGCCAAACACAAGAAGAATGGCAGATGACCAACTAGTTTTCGGATTTTTGATATCTCCATCTGGTATTTGTTTGCAGATTCACAAGTAAGTCTGAAACTGCCACAAATTGTCCAAGTTTTGGCCCAGACGTTTTGGGGAGGGCCCCAAATTTTGGGATGGAGATCATAAACAGAACACAGTGATCGGCTGAGGGAGCTTGGATATCTCACACTGAAACAAGAAATTTGAGCTAATGCTCACGAGACGTGCGAAAGCCTATAGCAGTTCCTGTTTGCAAAATGTCAGTCTATCTCCAGCCATTTTGTCGCAGTTCATTGAAACTTGGACTGTCGATATCTACGTTCAATGCTAAAAATTTCATATGCAGCTTCTCCGTGTCTATCACAATTCACTCTTGAAATGCGTCTCGCAGCATGAAATTTCCAATAAAATCCATAAAAACCCTTATTTTGGCATTCAGTGTCATCCAAGGTCATTGAATTGGTGGCAATTGAGAGCCAGTGTATGATTTTTTATTAGTGATAAATAGTAACCTAATCCCTATCTCGCACCGTTATTGAGATACAGCAACTTACTGGCAAATCGCAAATTTTTCGTACCCCGCTCTCATTTAGCACCCTCGTTCAGGGTGACCCCCTTCAAATTTATGGAAAAGCTTTACGGTTCCTGAAAATAGAGTCTTCCAGGCAGCCAACGGTGAAGATTTGGTGATCATAGCTTGCACCGTTTTTGACTGATCCACCCATGTGACCGATGGACGGACAAAATTGCGATGGTTAAGACAAGCTAAAGCAGCAGTGGCTTTCGCGCGTAAAAAACACCAGAGTAAAACGTTAAGACCTTTTATTACTAAAGTATGGACAACAGCACAGCAGCAAAATAATGAAAGTAAGAGATATAGTACTCCATACACAATCAATAAGCATTGAGCATTGAGACAATTGTAAAACATGACAATCAGTGTCCCATATGATCTCAGTAGCACATGCCACACGAAGCGGGATGCAAAGTGATCTGAGATATTGGTGAAAACATTTCTCTGTCAAAGTTTAATAATGGCACAGACAACTTTCATGTCTGCGCCTACTCAACACTTTGACCGTGAACAAAAAGCTGAATCCTCGCACATCTGATAAAATTTTAAAAACGCGGAGCTTTACACATTTTCCAATTTCTAACTTCAGACCTGTAGAATAACCAACACCCACCCTAACTCAAGGCTTAAGCCGAAATGTGGCTCCATCAGCCAACCCGATAAAATACCAACCTCAGAGAAAATTTTAGAAATCTGTGAACCTGTTAGTAAATCTTACAATATACCGCAGAGTTCTGGCTGTAACTCATGGCATGCATTCATGTTTCACCCAAAAGAGTAGTAAAATAAAAGTACACTTGTTGAAATAGCACAGACAAGTGGTTGAACATGTAAAGATCTAGCACAAATGGCTTTGTGGCATAATGTTAGAGTGCCAAATTCACAATTCTCAATCAGGTTGCTATCTGTTGGTTGCCACTTGGACGGGTGACTAACTGCGTAGAGGTTAACCATCTCAGTACATAACCAACACCAAGGTTAAATCAATCTTCCATCCTGCCAGGGTAGGTAAACCAAGTACCAGTCTCTCTGGCAGGGGTTAAGGTAAGTCATGTTCACCTGCATCGTGTGCCAGGTAAAGCCCAAATTCCATTACGCCGACTTTCACCGAAACTTCTCCGCGGGAAAGTCGTGGACACAAACGGTGACAAATCATGAAACCATCTCGACACATCGAGATGTTTGCGACAAAGTCTGCAACAAACCCATTTGCGTCGCTCTAATGCAATTTAGTCCATTACAATGCACGGGGAAGTCAGCGATAAAGTCCAAGATAAGTTCACGACAAAGTCGCGGCAACATGTCGCGGATGCAAATCATGAAAGTCGGTAACGTGATTTGTGTCTCGGACTTTCACGATTTGTGTCTGCGACTTTGCCGGGAACTTGTCCCGGACTTTGCCGCAAAGTCGGTGTAATGGAATTTGGGCTTAACACTGTGTGATCCAATACAGCAATGATGGGTCTCCCGTAAAAGCTATTAACAACAGCATAAAGACAGACAGTCTCACCTGTGGGCCACCGATGACGAATTTGCCAGACGGCTGAAGATGGTACACCGTCTTGGCATCCATATACTGGTGAGGTACGACGGCCTTGATGACATGTTCCATTAGATCTTGGCGTAGCTGGTCAATACTGATAGTTTCCGAGTGCTGGACTGAGATGACAATAGTGTGGACGCGCAGAGGAACACAGGCACCCTTCTCCATCCGGTATTCACATGTCACCTGTTGTACAACAGTGTAACAATTACAGTCACAGCAGTGGTGCTCTCACACGTAAAAAGTTGAGTGGTGCGAAAATGCAATTTCCCATAAGACAGTCACAAAGTTCAAACAGAGTAAAAAATTATGTGCATTCAAAATTGCAATTTTGCCTAAAAACTGTCAGAAAATGGATAATTTCCAGCCCTGAATTTTGTATCTCCAGATGATAATTTCCGAACAGACAGCGGAAAATTTCTGACAGATAACAGATGTGTGATCAACACTGCAACGCTGACACAGTCTAAACGGCCAGAAAATGGGTTATTTCCAGTTTCAAATTTTTATTTTCAGACATATAGCTGCAAATTTCCGACATGGGAGAAAAGATACTTGTGCTCAAAACTGTAACTTCGACTCCACGCTGCCAGAAAATGAATTATTTCCAGCACCAAATTATGTATTTTTGGAAGAAAATTTTCTGACAGGCCACACTGCTAAAATATTTGGGAAACATATGCTGTCCGATGCCCCCCCTAAAAATAGGCATTAGAACTGACCTGAGTTTTGGAGTCGGGTCTGGCCCACCACAGGACACCACTACGCCTGAGCTCGGCCATCTTTGCATTGAGTCCGTGTGCCAGGACCACAGTCAGTGGCATACACTCATCCGTCTCATCCGTGGCATAGCCAAACATCAGGCCCTGGTCACCCGCACCGATGTCCTCCTCCGAGCGACCGATGTGAACACCCTGTGCTATGTCGGGCGACTGTTCCTCGAGGGCAAGCAGCACGTTGCATGTCTTCCAGTCGAACCCTGTCAATCGCACCCACACTATCACATTAAGTATAGGTGCCATATGCCACAAGGGGTGTAGGCAAGTTGCTCATCTATCAGATGTTAAGTGGATAGACCACCAAGTCTGTGACGCATGGCCAGCGCGACGACAGACCTACAGTTACCTTCCCAGCCTCGGGGCATCACCGCCCTTTGACCGGTACCAAATTATACTGCTTGGTGAACAAAGGCACATGTGTGTGAACAACTTGCCCACTGTTGCTACCTGGCAGTGCCCCAGCCAGGATTTGAACCAGCAACCTCATGGTCACTATGTCAACACCGACAGAACACACACACACTCATTACACTCGGATCCATCTCTGCTCCGCCAAGGCAAGTAGCACTTTGCATGTTTTCCAGTCAAAACCTGCCACACCGGTCAAACCCTGCAGGGACACTGACACAACAATTTATATACACATCCAAAGTGGCTTGAAAACAGCTAAAATGGTGGACTTACAATTGAAAGATCACGAGTTACACTGACAGTCAGGTCACTACCAAGGTACCACCTGCAGTTTTCCAGCTCAAAGTTCAAAGTTAGAATAAAAATCATAAAGATCTGAGCAAATGGCTGCATAACATGACAGCATTGGGTCAACATATTGTTCTACAGGGTGCAGCAAAAAAGTGGACCCCTAAAGTTTTTCGCAGTTTTCTCAGCAAGCGTTCGGAATTTTAATATCAATTTCTACAACTTTATTTAGAGAAACCTTTTCAACAGTATCACATCTTATTTGGCAGTTAGATATAGGTTTTAGCAAATAAATCTGTAAAATTTCGAATTAAAATTCAAAATGGTTGCTGAGAAAACAACAAAAAACTTTAGGGGTCCACTTTTTTGCCGCACCCTGTAGTGTCCACCACAATGCATTCTAGCAGAGGAGAAAACCAGACACACTCTAGAGTAAAATGCTATTTAAACTCAACAAAGTTGCGGTGTCCCATATCTCGACAGTCCATCCAACAAAAAGCTGGATGCAAACTGATCCGAGATATCGGTGTAAAGTCAAAGTTCAATTACGGCAGAGACAACAATCATGTCACGGCCTACTCAACACTTTGACAGCAGACAAAACGCCAAACAGTTTGCTAGTTCAGACAACATACTAATACCAAAGTAGCAGGATAAATGTATACTACGCACGGTTAAAAAAATTTTAACATAATCACACATGCCACGAAAAAAAACAAGTAAATTGCATTCTGTTTAATGTAAGAGTTTGTGATCAGAATAACAAAAAACTGAAAAATAATGTAAAATGAAATGAAAAGCTGGAACGAAAAAACTCGAAAAATCACAAAAATCCGTGAACAGTCCGAGGTAGGTGAGGTAAGGTGATAATGCAGGGTAGGATTTGAGAAAATCTTTCAAGATTGGAAAAGAAGCACGACAGGGTGACAGATGATAAAAGAGTTATGACATTGGTCAAGTGAGATCACCATAGAAGAATGACAAATCAGAAAGAGACACAAAATTGTGCCACGAGTTTAATAAGTTCAAGGGTGAAGAAAACAGAAAGTTGCATCATTCCGATGTAAGTAAGTAAGTAAGTAAATTTAATTTATAAAGCGCACAATGTCAGCGAGAAATTCACTGAATCTGAGGTGCTGAAAAAAAATGTACAGAGCAAATTCCAAACTAAAGAGATAAGGTGGTGCAATATTTCAATTTTTGCCCCTAACTTCAACTGAAATGGAGCATTTCTAGCCCCATTGTATTAAAAAAAAACATTTTTTCCTCACACAAAGAACATTTTCTGACATGTATGCTAAAATTCGGGAGAACGACAAAACCCCAGCCCATATCACAATACCACGTTGAGACAAAGAGTAATATAGTAATGATAATGAGTGAACGACATAAAGAGCAGTCATGCCTTTAGAGGAGTCGTCGTAGCCAATGTACTTGATGGTATCTCTGACGACCTTCTGGTAGTCGACATGAGCCTTGGAGTTGATCTCACCGAGTAGCATCAGCATTCCCGTCTTAGCTGCAGTCTCTGAACACCAGTCACACATCACATAAGGGCTGCAGAAGTTAATAATTAATTGAATAATCATTAAAGAATCGTCAGACTAATGTTTGTTTTATTTTGAAAAAAAGCTCTAGGCAGTTTTCTGCATAGTGAACACTATTCCGGGAAAATTACGGTTTCTTCACACCTTTGCAGTTTTGTCCACTGGCAAAAAGACCAAGAAGCGAACGAGCCAGGGAGTAAATCGTCCACTGTGTGAGAATAAACCAGCCAGAGACGAACTAGCCAAGAAGCAAACAGGCAAGGGGACAAAAGCCAAAGGGTTGTTGATAAAGCCAGCTAATTTCCAGGGGCCTAAACTTCATAAAAATTTCCCCAAGATTTTCCTAACAGCAGCTTTGTTATGGACTCTTTTTCTTAGGATATTTTCTATACCACACTACAGAAGCACACCATTTTCTCTTAAATTACACTTTCTGCTAGACTTTCCCGACGATTTCCACAAGTAGCAGCAATTATTACTGTTTCTGGTATTCACAAAGCAGCAAGTACAAAATGGCATGATGGATTCTAGTATATGCTGGCAAACTAGATGTGGATTGTTCCATTAATTAACTGCACTGACAAGACCAAAGATGTTACCAACTAAGCTAAACTGTCACATATTGCCACTAAACTAGAAGTGAGCATTATTCTACAACATCAGTGCAAACTTACCACAGGCAACCTTCGCGTTGCTGTCCTGGTGCAGATGGGCGTCAAGTACCGCATCACTGATCTGATCACAAATCTTATCTGCAAGAAAAGTGTGACAAATTGTCTTCAATAACTCAGTGACACAGATTACTGTAACTGCTTTTGTTAACTCACCAACTACGTACGCAGTGATGCAACAAAAAGACTAGAACAAAAAGCACAACTGTCGCTAAGATAGCCGACCGTATTCCGTACTGGTTGATGACTTTCATTTCATTTGACTTCCTGTCAATGATCAATAGCAACCTAGGCCCTATCTTGCACCGTTTAGCTGCAACAGTGCATTACCGATGTCAAGGTCATCTAAGGTCAATGATTTGGGTATTGATAAAATGCGTCTGGAGTGTCTAGACCAACGGGTATTTTGCGTCTAAATAGTGCGTCTGACAGCGGCAGCAAAAATGAGTCTAGGTGGGGACAGCGCATCTAAACAAATTCACCTGGTCTATACTACAAACTGCCAGCATAGCACTGCTTATTGTTTGTCACGCAAGCATGGCGTCATGAAAAATATAGTGACAGACAATAATTACTTATCATATTTTTAACTGCTAAAAAGTTTTGTTAAAAGTACAGTACACTGTAATTACTAACTCTGAATATATACAGTGGGCTTCAAACCTTCCTATACTTCCAAACTTTAAACATTGTTTTCTGCTAGTAGCCTACAGTGATTGCAAAAATGGACAAATTTGCAAAGAAACTGTTAGCTTTAGTGGACAGCTGAGTTGATTGATGGAGGCCTATAAACTTATAAAGGCAACTGAAAAAAATAACAGTACCGGGTAACATAATTTACCTCCGCCAAGGAGGTTATGTTTTTGCCAGACTTTGTTTGTTTGTTTGTCTGTCTGTTAGCAAGATAACTCAAAGTTATGGACGTATCTTTCTGAAATTTTGAGGGTATGTCAGGCATGGCATAAACTACCAGTGGTTCGATTTTGGGGGTGATCCGAAAGGAATCCTGGATTCTGGATATCACTTTGAAATTTTCGTTACCATTGCTTTCAATGGGGCATAAGGGAAACCACTACAAAACCGAAGATGGTGCTGTCACCTAGCGAACAACATTGCCTTGATGGAGGTGTGCGGGCTCTGACTGCTTTCTAGTTTATTTATACAGTAAAATGACATAAAAACTGTGACCACCAGGAGTTTACTGCTATAGACGCAGCTGCCTGCAGGACAAGCTAAGTCGTGCCAGGCCAGGCCAATAGGCTGTCATACAAAGTGGCGAGTGTTATTGTCAGTACAGATCTGCACTGACAAATGATTTCTAGGCTTATTGTCAGTATACACTGACAAACAGAGCAGTCTGAGGCTACTGTCAGTGTAAATGGCCTCCCTTTATGGCAATATTCCATCCTTTATGGACAAAATGGTACGGTGCTATTTTTCCATCCAATATTAGACATGGTTCTTGGCTCATATTAACGTGTTCTCCATGAATTATGGAACTTTCGTTCCCACGAACTTTCGCTCCCAGGAACTTTCGTTCCCACAGTCAGCGTAACATGGTTTCGCTCCCCAACACAAATTATGACTATTTAATTGATAAAATTAAGGCGTTATAACTTGTTCGTATATTTGTACAGATTTATTGTAGTAAAAGATGGCAGAATCTAGCAAGTTATTTTATTAACAAATTTATCTTAAATTAACTAAGTTCTCCAAATTTTTTCTCAAATTACATCTGTTTATTAATTCTTCCCTAAATTATATCTTTCATCAAGTTCTTACCATTATTTTAAATTCTAGTCTCTTCGCTAAACCTTAAACCCATCTTTCGGAAAACCTTTCTAGGCTAGCTGTAGCAGGTTCCCTAGCGACAGCTGGGCTTTTTTGTTT
>Ga0056128_1004396_pt1 | contig 17632 bp, 17 predicted proteins | sample WorMetLIZISLAND2_FD_71113 | JGI IMG/M metagenome (GOLD analysis project Ga0056128, IMG submission 71113) | Marine gutless worms symbiont microbial communities from Max Planck institute for Marine Microbiology, Germany - Olavius geniculatus... ... | reverse complement strand
CAGCGGGGTCCAGGGTCAGAGCCCCTGGTCAGGGGGTTAGAGGCGAAGCCCCCCCTGAAGCTGAAGCACTTTCGGTTTTCAAACTTTTAATGGAAGCCGCAAATTTGCCCACTTTTCTAAAATCACATATTTGTGTTGTCTTTGCAAAAAAAAAAATTATGGGTGGCCACGAAACTGAGGGCCTGGAGCAAAACTAAGGGAGGGCTGTGCTCCCGGCCTCGCCCTAAAACCGCCACTGGACCAATCTGTAAGCCTAATCCCGAAACGGATTACAAATCTCTCAATCCCGGATCACTAGTCGGGTGGGACGTTGAACCCTACTCAGATCACTTACGCAAGCACTCGTGTGGTCCTAAGTACTTCACAGATAACACTTAAGGAGTGTACAAAGCGACTTGACTGAAATTATTTTAAATGAACTAATCATTGCAGTGCATTTTGTTTCATTTTAGTTCGTTCCACTTGTGTAGCTTTAACACACCTTTACAGCGGTAATACTGCGATCGACACTGCAGTAAGTGCAGTTCACTCTCGACAGTGATTTCGTGCATCGCGCGGTGTAAACGCTCGTGAGCTGGTCAGTACAATTAATAGCATCGTACGCGTTTACTTATTTATTGAAAATTTTGTCTCTTTATATTTAACATTCTATGTAAGTGTGACTGGCAACAAAAGTAAAGATGTCGAATGCTGGAATTGCGGTAGAAATAAACAAACAGGAAACATTTGTCACAGAAATTATACAACAGGTGATTGGAACATTTGCAAATAACTAATACAGGAGTATATTTTATTAGTTTATGTAGTCGCTGTGACACGTATTTGCTTGTAATACGATGTTTGAAATCAATCGTCGTGCCTTCATCGGCTTCGGGCAGAGATGTGCGGATCCTGAAATTTTTGAGTCCGCGTCAGTCCGTAGATTTTGATCAAGGATCCGCTGTCAGTCCGCGTCCGCAACAAGAGAGAAATATTTGATCCGCGTCCGATTAATTAGAATCCGAAATACGCTATAAGTAACGAATCATTTGGCAATAGCATCGATTATCGTTACTTACTTAATGAATATTTTAGTAGCATTATTGTTTGTTTTCCAGTGTTTAATAAAACAGACGACATTTTTTGTGAATTTGTTGTTCATTTGTTGTGTTTTGTAATGATGAGAGAATCTAAATAATTATGAATGTTGAACAATTTGAGTTATCTTGCTGACACACAGACAGACAAAGTCGGGCAAAAACATAATCTCCTTGGCGGAGGTAAAAATACACTCGTCACAAAACAGGATCCGCTTCAGTCCGCATCCGCAAATTTTGTCACGGAAGAAGATCTGCATCCGGAAAAAATCCTGCGGATCTGGATTTGCAGATTGACGTGTCTGCAGTCCGCACATCTCTGACTTCGGGTAAAAAGCAGATGTGCAGATCTGCGGATGTCGCAACCAGTAACATTGTAATTAAGCTGCGATTTATTAGTTTAACCATCTCATGACTTTATTCTTAACCCTTTCCTTAGCCCTAGCCATGTAATGACATCTGCAGATACACCGATCCACTTTTTACCATCGTCCGACTTCAGCTTGGCTGCTGTGTACGATATTAGAAAAATAAGTACATCATAATTTTCGTTGTGTTATATTTTTGTTTAAGGAATTTCGTTCAGATAATTTGGCGAACCAACTAAAATAGTTTATATTGTTCTTGTCTGTAATTGTATGTTTTGAGTATAATCTGTGCATGTTCACTGCTTAGCCGCCGAAAGTGGAAAAGATAGAAGTTGATACTCTGATTGAGAGTAGAAAGAACAAAGAAGGAATTCGGCAATACTATACGTCAAAGATTGAGGAGCTTGAGGTATTATGAATTTGGTTCTACAATTATTTAATTAGCTCTGCGTTTGTAAGATCAGTCAATTGAAAAACTTAGGGATGTGACAAAGCGAAAAACATCCACATTCATCGAATGCGAATATTTACTTTACCATTTGTTGAATAACGAGTACGAATTGCGAATACTTATTTGGCCTTGAGAAAACCACTTTGTATTTGAATAAAGCGAAATATCCGTAGTTGTTCAATGTTCAGTCAGAAAAAATCACTATGTAAAGCAAAGTTCAATCAGTCAAGCTCAATTAAGAAAATGAAACACTCAGAGTTTTCAGTGTTATCTTCAATCAGTATTTCTTATATAAACTTCAATGAAGTTGAATCATCTTGAATAAAATGAAATATTCGCATTCAACAGAAACGCTTTCAACTATTCGTCGAATATTGAATAGCTAAAAAGTGGTCAATATTTCCGTGTCGTCAAATATGAAGTTCATCACATCACTTGAAAAACAGGACTGCTTTTTTTTATTATGGGAGGAATTGTGAATGTGATCTGTACTATAAATTTAATTGTAGATACTTGTACTATTGTTTATTATTTGTGTATAATTGTCTTATGTTGTGGCATTGTTTTGCTTTTTGCAGCTGGTTGTGGCCGAGAAGACACAGAACCTCCGTCGGTTAGAAGCTCAGCGCAATGAGCTTAATGCCAAAGGTGATTAATTAGCTACTATAGCAGCTTGACAAGATTATGTCTTTATAATTCTATCATTTATTATATTGTATATTTTTCTCTTCGTCTGTATTTATGCCTGTTCATTTGTCATTGTGTAAATTTGTCACTACATGTGATGAGTGATTGCGTTACAGTGCGTCTGCTTCGTGAGGAGTTGCAGCTACTGCAGGAGTCCGGCTCCTATGTTGGTGAGGTTGTCAAAGCAATGGATAAAAAGAAAGTCCTTGTCAAGGTGTTTTGTCTTTTGCATATTTTTTGCTATATTATGTTAGTTACTGTTACTAATATTGATGTAGATTATTCCCCTGTCATCTACAATGTGTCTCAAAAGCAAGAGTAGCTGTTGATTTACATGGTTAATATAGTTAAGCTTACTTGGTGTTTCATTTTGATGTATTAATCTCTCCCTTTAGTTAGCAGAGATATTGATATTTGTTTACAAATAGTCATATTGTACATTGCGTAGAGAACAACGCTCTGAATGTGCCAATTGCAAAATTGAGCCTTATTACAACTAGCATAGTAGAAACATTGATAATGCATTTGGAATAGTTGTCGTTTTCTCTCTGACAGATGTTATCGTAGATTGCTGTTGAGAGTTAATTAGTACGAAATAGCTAATTGAGCCAAATTCTGACTGTACTTTTTCCTATTGTTTATTCATAAAACTGACTTTTGACATGTACTGCTATATTCTGGTCACTTTTTAAATTTTAGCGTACAGTTAATTAGTAATGAATGCTTGCTGATTTGCATTTTAACCAGGTTCATCCTGAGGGCAAATTTGTCGTTGACTTAGACAAGAACATTGACATAAATGATGTGACGGCCAACAGTCGAGTAGCACTGCGAAGCGACAGCTACACTCTGCACAAGATATTGCCCAACAAGGTCTGAGACGTTCTTGTGTCATATTTAGGATTAGGATTAGGTTTGCATTGCTCTAAGAAGTGTGCAGCTGCCAAGGAATGAAGACTGTAAGATGGTGTCCACAATACTCAGTCCGCAATCTGTTGTTTGCTGGTGTGTGCATCCAAGAGAAACATAAAAATATATACTAAATTAATTATACATTGTTTAAATGGTTCATTTGCTCTTTTACTTCTTAGGCTTGTTTTACTGGTAACGCTGGTTTCAGGGCACAGTGTGCATTCATTTTCAAGCATGAATACACCACTGATCTTGTTGTCTGCTGTTGTCGTTAATGCATTTTCACAGCCTAGCAAGGTCGTGCACCACTGCTGTATGATGACTACTCAATATAGTTACTTCCCAAGTAAATTAACATAATATAAGCATTGTAGGTGACAGGCAGACAACTTACTGTGACAGAATCACACTGCGAACCACGTGCGTCACACAGTAACAAGAAGCCCAGCTCTCACTATGGTAGCTGACCATACCTGCCTGTGGTCAAAGGCCAGCAAATGTGAACATAATAGTTTCTCACTTACTTACATACATAACTTGAAAACATACATTATACTTCCGGCAACGCCTCTAAAATCTACTAGTAAGCAGTTCACGATGAAGTTTTTGGGTGCCGTTAGAACCTCCATTTGGGGAATGGGGAGGTTGTAGCTGGGATCTAAATTTGTACCACAGGGTAGCAGTCTGGCAACTGGCAATCCTGTTTGCTTTTCAGACAGTTTTCCAGTAAAACGTACATTTTAGCCACAATACGTGCATTACGGACAACAGACAGGTAGACAGACACAACCTTCTACCATAACTTGTGCATCTGTTAGTATGGTTGGCTTAAAACTGTAGTGGTTGTTATTGGTACAGATTGACCCATTAGTGAGCTTGATGATGGTGGAGAAGGTTCCTGACTCAACGTATGAAAACGTCGGCGGCTTGGACAAGCAGATAAAGGAGATCAAAGAAGTGATTGAGTTGCCGGTTAAACATCCGGAACTATTTGATGCTCTGGGTATTGCTCAGCCCAAGGTCAGCTTCGATGTTATAACTTAAGCTGCGGTTGTAGTCTGTAACATTCTTTTCTGCAAAGGATAACATCATTTGTATCATCTGACTTAGTAATATCGTCTAAGTTGGCGGATTAACTACTGTTTTCATTTATTTTTGTTTTACTGACCATAGTTTTCATAATTACTTCATCTGAGGTGAGGTTGGCTTCTTGTTGGCCATCAAACAGTGTTAAAACACTGCAGGGCACTGAATGGTAACGTATTGTGTTTGATTACTGCCACTTGGATTTTTGGTACATTGTAGGTCGCTGAAAATGATTTTTAGTTTTTTTTATTTGAACAGTTATTTTCTTGTATTGTTTGTTTTTACTGGTCCAGTACTGTGTTGAACTGATACGTGTTGAAACCATTGACATGATGAACTGATTGTGTTGAATCGACTTGTGATGAAGAGAATCGTGTAGACTACTGGAGTGTTGTCTGTGTCCAGGGTGTGCTGTTGTATGGACCACCGGGAACTGGTAAAACGTTGTTGGCTCGTGCCGTTGCCCATCACACTGAATGTACGTTCATCCGTGTCTCCGGCTCAGAGCTTGTACAGAAGTTCATTGGTGAAGGCTCACGAATGGTCCGAGAACTGTTCGTTATGGCTCGGTTAGTTAGATCTGCTTATTGCTTTGCTCTTGTCATTGTACAAATTGTTTCTGCTGGCCCATGCATAAGTGTATTTGTGTGAAAGAGATGTGTAAGAGGCCTGCTTTTAGCATGGCATCAAATTACATGGTAGAAGTCACAGGTACGTTAATGGTCATTAAATTTTATGATGGATCACATTTGTTTGTTCATGATATTAGATATTGACGTATTTTGTTCCATGTTTCCGTGATGTGGATAAAACATTTGAATTACAAAGACCAAGCTACCTGATGCCAACTGTTAACAGGAAAAACATTGGAAAATAATGAGTAATAACAATAAATTAATGCATTCCGTTTTCTAGCGCGCTAGACAAACTCAGGAAATCTTTGTATCTTTCAGCCAGTAACAAGAAGATTGGTGCACATTTCTGTGATGAGATTAAAATGTTTGAATTACAAAGATCAAGCTCTCTGATGCCAACTCGTAAGAGTTCATATCTCCGCCAAGTGAAGTGATGTAAACACAAGGAAAGGGGAGGCATAAGGAAGAGGCATTTTGCTGCAGGAGAGGGAGGTTAATGTAATAGCCGGCGTTGCTTCTTGATCTGTTGGTGCAATGACGTCATTGCTATTATTAGTCATTGTGTACACAGACACACACATGGAATGACGGACAAAACGACCAATCTCTTAATCTCTTTCAATGTTCACTACATTCACACTTGGTGGAGATAATAATACGTTCCATTTTTCCAGCTGGCAAGACAAAGACAGAAAATCTTCACACGTTATAGCCACTGACAAGAAGATTTCAAAGTTCGAGACAAAGACATGTTTATTATATTTTGTACTCATGTTATTTCGCTGTCATGCTGTACAATTTGGCACATGTCTTTCAGTTAAGAAGATTTTTGTACAGTAAGTACCTGTAGCCAATCGTGTGACTGCAGTTTTGATAGAGATGTTGTGTGATGTTTGCTAGTGATTAGTGATGTTACATGTCTGTAACAGAGAACATGCTCCATCAATCATATTCATGGATGAGATTGACTCAATCGGTTCGACTCGTCTTGAAGGCGGATCCGGAGGTTTGTGTTGCTAGCATTCAGACACTGATGCTCTTGCAGTTTCTCTTGTGTGTCTTGACAATAATGATTGTCAGTTATCTCGGTTTAGTTTTTTTAGTAGTTACGGATGTGACGAAGCAAAAAAAATATCCGCATTCGTCAAATGCGAATACTATCTTTACCATTCGTCTTATAACAAATGTGAATGTGAATACTTATTCAGCCTCTTGAAAACTTCACTATACCGGTATTTGAACAAAGCGAAACATTTAAAGTAGTTCTTCATTCTTCATTGTTTAGTCAGTAAAAGTCAGTATTTAAGCAAAGATCACTCAACCGAGTTCAGTTAAGAAAATGAAATATGCAGAGTGCTTAGCGTTCTCTTCTGTCAGTGTCCCCTATGTAAAGTCCAGTAATATTCGGTCATTTTGAATAAAATGAACTATTCATATTTGACAGAAATGCTCTCAACTATTCGTCGAATATCGAATAGCTGAAAAGTGGTCAATATTCCCATGTTGTTGAATGCGGATACAAAGTTCCTCACATCCCTAGTAGTAGTGGTAATTTTATTAGTAGTAATGATAAAATTTGTACAGCATCGTATGGCATAACACATACGTTGCCTTTATTGGTTTGTTATTGTCATTTTTGTGCTGGCATAGTTATCCGAATTGAAAGCATGCTGTAGGAATCTTATCCTGCAAAATGGTAGTTAAAATAATGGTGTCTGTGTGTTTGTGTGACAAGGAATGTGTGATAAAACTTCTTTTGTTTATACCATTCGTTGTATATTATTATGCGCTGTACTAAATGCCAATCTGATTGTAGGTGACAGCGAAGTGCAGCGTACAATGTTGGAGCTGTTGAATCAGCTGGATGGCTTTGAGCCAAAGCAGAATATCAAGGTTTACTGTCACTAGATCTCTTCATTTCTCCACCTCGTTTTAATTTTTAGCGGTCGTTGCTCACTGTTTATTGTGACCAAGTCTTTCGAAAATTTGCAAACTGGGATGAGTAATTGATTATTCGGTCGAGATTATTCCGATTTTGTTGGCATGTTGATATTTAAATTGGAGAGTGCAAGACAGCAAAAAAGGCTCTGTTTTTTTAAATATGCATTTTTGTTGTTGGTTTTTAAAGTTTTTAACATTAAATACAGAATTAGTTATTTAAATATCAGCTTGTTACTGCATCCTGCTGGCCATGCTCGGTAAATATGTAAATCAGTTTTGATAATTGGCATTGACAATTTTTTGTGATCATTGTGGTGTCAATTTATTGAAGTAGATTTTTTTAACTCGTGAAACTTTAAGACTGGTTACAAATTCTTCTCACTACTTTTACTTTATTCATATTTTGCCAGGTATATGATTAATGATAACCTTACCAGTTTTATTTTGTGTTTTGGTCTGACTGAGATAACGTTTGTTCTGCTAGGTTACTGCGCTATAACCAAGTACATTATGTAGAACAGCTCTTGGTAAAATGCCACATGGTTCACTTCGGATAACTTGGATAGCCAAGTAATCATCGATGCTGTTATCTGTGCGTATGTACAGGGTGTCCCAATAAAAAACATGGCACTTTACTTCTGTCTATATCTTTGCTAATTATTGACCGATTTTCAGAATTCTTTCACCGGCGCACTGTGTATACAACGGACAGTTTGCAACAGTTTGATTATTATACATGATATCCCACAACATCATAAATGCATCTCTACACTACCTTGTAAAATATATATATAAAATATACATATATAAAGATTATAACAAACAAACATTTTGGTAAATGAAAAGGAAAAACACTTCAGACCAACATTGTGGTAAATGACCCGTATGACACTAGACTGTGTGGGTCTAACACAGTCTAGTGTTGTCATACGGATCATTTACCACAATGTTGGTCTGAAGTGTTTTTATTATTTACCTTAATGTTTCTTATAATTGTTTGTTTTTTTACATTTATATTTCACAAGGTAGTGTAGAGACACATTTATGGTGTGATGGGATGTATAATGATCGCATTATTGCACAGAGTGCCAGTCAAAAAATTTTGAAAATCGGTCAATACTTGGCAAAGGTATGGATAAAAATAAAGTGCCACGTTTTTATGGTCTACGATATATGTACGGTTGTGACTGTTGCATTGTTGCATGGTTGCAGGTGATCATGGCCACGAACAGAATCGACATTCTCGACTCGGCCCTCCTCAGACCCGGTCGAATCGATCGCAAGATTGAATTTCCAGCTCCGAACGAAGAAGTTAGTAGTGACGAATGATTATTTTCAGGTTGCTAACACTTTGTAACTCTTGTGAGAAGTTACACACTTTTGATGTTCTTTTACAACTACCATACTTTGGTTGAGCTGTTCATATATGCATCCAAACACAACATCGGTATGAGTGTTATAAAGTGGTGTTAATTGAAGACTGAAAACGCTGTGTTTGGTGATCACAGTTATGTGTTATTTGTCATGGTATATTGTTGTAGGCTCGTCTTGACATTCTGAAGATTCATTCGCGCAAGATGAATCTGACGCGTGGCATTAACCTGCGCAAGATTGCTGAGATGATGCCGGGGGCGTCGGGTGCCGAGGTCAAGGTCTGTGTACTTCAAGGTCATACGTAGTAACGCAGTGGTTGAAATTAAAGATGGGAATCAAACTGGATGAACCAAACTAGAACCTGCGTTTTGGATAGAAGAGAACCGAAAGTACTCCAAAGCAAACGCTACGCGTAGAACTCGAACCGAACTCCTGGTCACGAAGAACCCGAACTGAACCATAATGAAAACACAGAGACTATCAGAACCGAACTTCTATTTTTTTGTAACTGGAAAAAGCCCAAACGGAATCGAACTGCTGTGACATAAATTAGGCGAGGTGGACTTAGGCTCACATAAATTTATTGTTTTGGCTATCTCTATGCCAAAAATTATCAAATTTGGTGGATATTTGACAAAGTTCTGACAAAAACAAGTTGGGTCATTTTTTCTGGCACACCCTGTATGGGTACGGACAACAAAAATTAACAGCAAAAGCAATCAAACCAACACGAAAACTGAAGAACACTAGCCTCTAGAGTGTATGAAGCTTTTCTGTCACATCTATATGGTTGCTTTTTTTACGGTACGGTATTGCTGTCTCATTCTTGCACTGCATTTGACGTTATGTTATACAGTCTGTATTGTCATGAAGAGTGTTGTGTGCCGTATCAGGGTGTGTGCACGGAGGCCGGAATGTACGCATTGAGGGAGCGACGGGTTCATGTCACTCAGGAAGACTTTGAGCTCGCTGTTGCCAAGGTAACCATTTGTTGCACAGCTGTTTGCCCAGCAACGTTATCATGGTTTTTACGCGCAACAGCAGCTACTGCTGTAGCACGTCTTAGCCATCGCAATTCTGTCCGTCTGTCTGTCCGTCCGTCACATGGGTGGATCAGTCAAAAACGGTGCAAGCTAGAATTACCAAATCTTTACCGTCGGCTGCCTGGAAGACTCTAGTTTCAGGAACCGTAAAGCTTTTCCATAAATTCGAAGAGAGTCACCCCGAATGATTGTGTTAACTGAGAGGGGGTAGGCAAAATTTGCTATATCCAGCTGATAATACGGTAGCAGTGCGATAGAGGCGATCTCTGGTGAGTACAAGTAAATAAGACACTATAGTCACCTTCTGGTGCATGAATTAGACTTTGTTTTACTGTGTTTCAAACATGCACCCCGGCTGTGGCGCGTTTCTGTTTGCGTTAGCATGTTCAGTTTTATGATCTTGGCTGAAAGAATGGGGGCCTGCCCCCCCCAAAAAAAAATTGGGCCAAAAAACATGCTAAATTTGGCACGAGTTGGGACTTCTTCTCACTTAGAGCGTGAATATCTTCGGAACGGATAGAGATGTCCAAAATTGGAAAACCAATTAACCGACAGTGTTTCATCCTGTGTTCGACAAAAGAGTTTGGTGAACTCTAGTCCACCAATTATGGACATTCAGAGGTGAAATCATACTCCAAATCAACTTTTTCAGAAGACCATATTTTGGCTTCTAAGGCGTGCTGTGCCCTGAAATTTTTACACGCGATAGAGAATGACTAAGGCTTGCTAGTGCAATTCCGCCAGGGATTGGGGTTCTCCCAACATTTTTGCCAAAGCAGGTCAAAAATTGGCTCAAAATATAGCGTATGCATGCCTATAACTATGGAGCTAAAGGGAGTCGCCTCACGAAACTTTACCACGTGATGTGCTGCTAGGTGGGGTGTTAACCCGGGAACAACTTTTGGATGGCACTGCCGCCTTAAAATTTGTGAAGGCGAAAAACGTCCAAAATTCGCCACGATTTAGGACAACTTTTGAGTTTGGCCTTGGATATCTCTGGAACGGATGGAGCTATCGACAAGTGGTTAATGTCATTATGAACCACATTTTCTCCTGCGTCGAATAAAAGACATTTGGATTTGGTGAACTTTGGTTCACCAACAAAGGCGGTTAGCACGCGGATGTTAACCCACTTTAAGTCAACAATGCGCGTTCTGCGTATGCTAACGTATTTGAGTTTGTGGCACATGACTTTGCTACGAGGGGAATTTCAACCCCCTAAACTTTTTCACGCATCAAACTTACAGTGCTGGGCGGCCACATGTTGGGCTCTGCCCCATATTTTTAGTTTAAGTATCTTATTGACAAACGTAACGGCATGCTGTGTGTATTATTGTTCGTTGACAGGTGATGCAGAAGGACAGTGAGAAGAATATGTCGATCAAGAAGCTCTGGAAGTAGTTGAAAACATTCTCATCAGTTGTGATCGGCCGCCGTGTAACTTGTGTATATAACGATATGAATATCTCTCTCTCTCGTGGTTGCGTCCGTTCTTTTCTGCCGCACAACAGTCGATGTGTACTTTCTGTTCTTAAAGTTTGCGTTTCACACGGTTCATCGTTAAACTTTCGTAATCAGAAAAGCGAAAAATGCACTGAATAGGAGAATGGAATGCAGAATACGAGTAGCAAATAATTCCTGTCTGTTGTCAAAGAAATGCCAGTATCAGACAGAAATGAGTGTTGTATTGAAAGTTAATACCAGCCCAGTCTGTGGTTTAGAATGTGTTCCATGCATCTGCAAGACAGTTATCACATATGCGTCTACACCGTGGTCCATAAAAAACGTACCACTTTTTTCAGTAGCTTCATGAAACATTGGCCGATTTTAATAATTTTTGGCGCACGACATCAGGAAAGAACTTTATACAAGTAACAATAGTTTTGGCCACCTCAGTTTAATACTGTCGTTACACTACCTTGTGAAATGCAGAAGTCGTAGTTTGACCGTTTACAACAATAAATTCATACTTGATAGCGCATGCATTGGCTCTGAAATGATTAACTGAATAGCGACAAACACAATTGGCAATTATTGTATGTCACATCACATCCTCTTTATTACAGCATGTGCACAAAATGTCTTCCTCCAGCATGAATGCAAGCGGCAAATGTTGACACCATTCACAAACAACAGGCTCAACAACCTGCATTTCACAAGGTAGTGTAGCAACAGTTTTAAAGTGAGGTAGTCAAAACTACAGTCATTTGCATTTAGTTTCTTTCTGGTGTTGCACGCCAGAAATTATTAAAATTGACCCAACCCATATTTCACGGAGCTATTCAAAAAATAAAAGTGGCACGTTTTTTATGGACCACGGTGTAGTTAGCTCAGACATCCATCTTGCTTCTTGCTTCTGATGGCTGCAGTTGGAATGTTCAATAGTTCAATATTTGTGACAGCTTTGCCTGCTGCTTTGCCATCATATTCCGTCATACCCAGCTGTCCATCCCAGTTTCGTGGACATGTTGTTGCATACAGATTTTTTTTTCATAACCTCTGGCTTATTAGAGTGGCCTGTGAAATTCTACACATTAAAATTCAGCAGAACTGTTAAAATGTAGATTTCCACAACTTGCCATTAGTGGTTGTCAGTGTACGGACATCTTTTTTCGAATAGTATATCAACCACACGTTTAACTTCTGCACTGTGTTTCATAAACAACAACCCTTTTTTCATTTGAGTGAATTTTGAATGAAAGAAAAAGGGGTTGTTTTTTGTGAAACACCGTGTATATGTGATTAGAATACATACACGTAATGACAGTATACAATACATGCTTCATTGGTTTGATTCTGTTGTCTCTGTCAAAGCTCATTGTGTGTTTTATGACGTGTCGTGTTCATAGACAGATGTGCATCAGTTTCTCTCTGATCTGATGCCAACTGATCTGATGCACTATACCTACGATCTGTTAGGTTAAATTTTGTCTTTCACAAAGTATAGTTCTCCTGGTAATGTTTAAACCGAGTAGGAGCCTCCTCACACTGTAACTTTAGCAGTAACCAGTTTCAGGAAAAATTAATTGCTGTTAGATGATGTCATTTAGCCGAATTCTGACAGAAAAATGATGCCTTTTGATGGAATTTTTTTCACCTGCCTGCAGAAGCTTGTTTTTGCTTCGATTTCAGCAGGCGATTTGTTCATTGCAAGCTGAACATTTCATTTTACAGCAAAATTCCAGAAACGAGCTTTGTTGAGTGATAAAGAAATATCATTCTACGCATTGCAGCCATTGTATTGGGCTGATGTGGTGAATATGTCACTGTTTTTTGTACCGATAGCCAGCAGCAACTTGGTCGATAGACGATTGCATTGTTAACAAACTTGGCATGGTTCATCTATTCTACGGGTGTCGGTGTGAATCCGTAAACTTAACTTTGACGTTTTGTTCACTCGTATTCCACAGACTTGTTTGACGTTATGTTGTTAACCATAGCCAGTTCGTTGTTTAATATAATTTCAGTGCGGCTGGTGTATCTCATTGACCGAAAACTATTCTTCTAATTGTCTGGCAAAAGTATTTGTATAGAATATGAAATTTAGTTAGAGCAGACACCGCAGACAGCACCCCCTGGACGTTAATATAATTGTCTTGTTGTGCGCATATTAAAATTATGCTCTGTTCAATGTCGTCTGGGATTTGAAAACATTCTCCAAATTTTTTGGGCTTAAAATGTCTGCAGTGTCCTTAGATTGTGCATCCAGATACACATTTTGATTAAGTGTCTTGGTTAGATGCTTAAATTAACCTTTTTCCAGCAGCAGATACTTTCATGTTTGGGCCTTTCTCAGGTTCATTATTTCATTGTTACAGTGAAAGCTGTAGAATGTTTGGAGAATGTTGCTCCTGTATAGACTATGGGACCCATCTGTGCTACGCTGACCATGCTGGGGCCCCCTAAATTTTGGACCATCTAAAGAATCTTTTCATGCCTGCATTTTTTTCTCCAAAAATGCAAAATTTGGGCCTGAAAAACCATCATTTTGGGGGAAATTAAGAGCAAATTAGAAATTGTAAGCATACATAATCTCTCTGTCGGAAATTTGCACCTGTCTGTCAGAGAATTGTAACTTTTTGCTTTGCCTACTTTTTAACCCACTACACAGCTGTCTGACCACATTTCAGAATGTCATTTGTCATCCATTAGCACAACATTAGTATAAGCTAATTAAGTTGAAAAAATAATGACGTAGGACTGTTGCACACGATGCAGTTAAATGCTCTACGTCGAATGCAAGTTTCTAATATTAAGCATCCGAGACAATAATGGTCAACGAATGTCTACAAATCTACGAGCGTTCAGCCCAGTGCTACACACGGTGGCCCTTGGGGCCTAGCTACAAATGCCCTTGAACTGACAGATAATGAGAAACACCGATACCGCTGCGAAGTACAAAGCGCAAGCTACTTCAGAAAGTCGCAACTGAAACTGTTGCTACGAAAACTTAAAAACAGCACAGCACGAATTAGTGAAGAAATGTGTAAATGGAACATTGAAAGCTAACAAACAGTCACAAAGCTGGCTACAGGGTGACCACAAGTCCTTGAATTTGTTTCCATTTTTCCAGGACCTGGAAAGTCCGTAAAAACCAAACACAGTCTTGAAATTTTTGGAATTTGATGAAAGAGTGTTTCCGAAGTCCTTGAATGTCAGTTTATCAAAATCATCATGACTGCGATGTCAAAACTGGTTTTATGTGATGCCAGAACCGTTCTACATGACGTGTAAGATATCGCAGGAATATGCCTGGAAAAATTGTTGAAACTTAAAAAATAAAAATGCTTCAATTATGTTGCCCCGAAACTGTTTAGCCACCCTGAAGCTAACTAAAGCCTGATGTCCTCACCTGATCTCAGCATGCACAGCACAGTCTTCTCAACAAGTTTCACTGCACAATTATGTTTTGGCAGAAGAATGCTCGACATTGACGTCAAGCTGTCCCAGCCTTGTCTTAATTCAAGGGTTTTCTTATCGGTTCCACAAAGAATGCATGAATAACGTGCTCGGTAAGTGCGTACAATCTAATACCAACTTGTATAAGGTACCCGGTGGTGTAGTGGTAAATTGACGGTTGGTGGGATGCCTCCCTTTCCTTCTCCCCTCCCTTTAGAACCTAGAAAAGTAGACCCTTTTAGTCAAGCTAGAGAGACTATAAGTACCCCTAGTGGTGTCCGGTCAGAGCATTTTTGCACCTCGGAAACCGCATCTTGTGACACAAAGTTTAGTATTAGTATTTTTTTTATTTTTAGCTGTCCAAACGGGGGGACTGAGCTTTTCACTTCCTCGCAGGCTTATTTGGTAGAACACCGTGTCACCGTTTCCCTTTGTCCTGACATTATTTGTGGGACGGCATCGCGGCATTCCCCTCGACTACAGCACTGGCGTCACTCGGTCAGTCGACAGCAATTCTCGTGCCTCTATCGAGTCTCCAGACAGTGGCGTATGCCAGCTAATCATCGAAGTGCATGTAGATCTTGTCTGGCAGCAGGTAGTCGAACGGCGTCGCCAGCTGCTTGTTGCGGCGCTTCATGTTCACCGAGATCTGACGCAGATCGGTGCGGAATTCGTCCATCAGTTTCTGCGGCGCTTCCTCGGTGAACCACCGGTTCCTGTAGTTGAGCAGCGATTCCTGCCACAGCACACAGACAACATGCAGCCTAGCTTATATAGCACGTCGTGATGGGTGGGACGGGTGAAATGCGCGCATCCTAAATTTTAACCTGTCGCAAAAATTTTCTTCAAAAATGCAACATTTTGCGCTGGAAGTTCCCCATTTTCGGGTATTTAGGTGTGTGCAGTAACAACATCAGGACTGGTTATTTTTGAGCAAGCTAGTCATCTGCTACAGAATGGTTCGTTAGGCCAACAAAGATATTGTCATAAGTTAACTGAGTTGAAATATTGACATATTTTTTTGTAAAATCTGACAATAAGGATCACGACGCAGTAAGCTATGATTGCAGCGTCGCGAGCCAATACACATTACACAATTAGATAGTAAACGCCAGCCGTATAATTATAGGCTATTAGATTATAAGTGACTGTTGAAAATCTGGACCGTAATCGGCTGTCTTTTGCCTACAGTTGAGGCAAACTCCACTACACGAACACTGTCAAAATCTTGGCATGTGGCAAATGTTCGTCCGTGGGTGCTGAAATTGTTGGCAACAAGTTGGCAACATGTTGTAGAATTATTGGCGTCTCGTCCGTAGATGATGTTGCCAACTTATAGCTATCATGCAATTTTCGTTGACGTCAGCTAAAACTTCACTGCTCCACTGCAGTCCAATTTACCGCCAAGTTAAAATGTTTCCGTCTGGATGCCCACAAAACAGAAACGAATAGGCCTATATATTATTAGATGAGGCGTACGGACGGACAGTCTGCACGCGACTATACAGGCCTACTAATTACTCACGGAAGCCGGTATGTCGTCACCAGCCAGCATCATGACGTCACCGATGAAGATGTCGACCAGTTCCGGCTTGGGCAGTATCTCGCGTACCTGTGCCTCGCTGTATCCGGTCACGTGACGTTCTGATGGCGGCGGCGTCATCATGCAGGGTGGCGCATTGGGGCAGTAGGCGAACAGGTCGAGCATCGTGCGTCGACGTGCTGTCTGCTCCACCGTACATCTGATTGTTCGCAGCCAACACGTACAATGTCATCACTAGGGCCTACACAGTAAATTGCGTTCACAGCGCAGTACGAGTGATTACAATTCCGAATCTCAATCCCGGGTGTGAATCCTGGATAAGGAAATTTGTAATCAAGGATTCAGATAGGTCGTTATTTTGGTATCCCCATTCTCCAATAAACTTATTTCATGCATAGGATGTAGTGGCCCCTAAGGACAGTAGGCCTATATTCAAACTGTATAGGCGGGAGTGACTGTGACTGTCAAAATAGACGGCTAGAAAAGTTTTTGTATCTTTTTTAACACGCGAAAAAATACAATTATTTCAACTCCTTTTTGTAATCCCGAAATCCCGGGATTGGGACACCGCCAATCCCGGGATACGAGATTAGCGAAAACAGCTGGAATCCCGGGATTTGGAATCCCGCGATTGCAATCTCTACGCACTAGCCATAAGCTACGTCAACTGATAGGCTTAATGTCGTTCTCGAAAGGGAAAGAAGTTACGTTACGAAGATCGTGAAACTTTGTGGGGGTTACATTTCGCACTAACCACATGCAGTATAGGCCGAATCTATTTTCTGCGCAGCAACGGCATGTTGAATTATCTAACGATAACTGAATAACTAAACAGCTTTACCTACACGTTGCTGAACTTACGTGAATATGAAAATGGTGACGAACTGTATTAACGACTCGAGCGACGAAAACTGTTCAGCCAGTCCCTGCAACGTGCAGCATTCGTTTACTGCATCCCACCCATTAGCTGGCATAAAAGTTACTCGTATACACATAGCTTAGAAGACCAATTTAAACACCGCAAAAGCACAGCCGGCGAATTGTCGTATAATTAAAACACAACGAGTGGACAAAGTTTCATCAAACAAAAACAAGAAGCTCACAACAATATTGATGTCGGGACTGGTTTGAGATGTTAGCAAACAAAACCCGCCACCTCTCGGTTGTAAATACGATACCCTGAATATAGCGACGATTATGATAAATTTACCTATTTACTATAATTACAGAATCTACAGTAGTAGGCCTATAAAAATAACTACCGAGCCACTAAAATTTTTGAAAGGCTGGTGATGTTAAAGACTAAAGAGAGTGCATCTGAAGGTGATAAATACCAGTTTGGTTTCAAAGCTGGGCACTCGACTTCGATGTGTACTGATGTTGTCAAAAAAGTTATTAATTATTATACTGATAGGGGCAGCCACGTGTTTGCATGTTTTGTAGATTTAACTAAGGCGTTTGATCGTGTGAACTATTGGAAACTTTTTAATCAACTTGTTAGTGATGGTGTTGATGTGCATCTTGTTAAGTTATTAGCTTATTGGTATGTTAACCAAGAGGTCTCTGTCCGCTGGCTTGGCACTAGATCCGAGTCATTTTATGTTGGTAATGGTACTA
>Ga0056128_1004395_pt1 | contig 17634 bp, 9 predicted proteins | sample WorMetLIZISLAND2_FD_71113 | JGI IMG/M metagenome (GOLD analysis project Ga0056128, IMG submission 71113) | Marine gutless worms symbiont microbial communities from Max Planck institute for Marine Microbiology, Germany - Olavius geniculatus... ... | reverse complement strand
TCGCATAGTGGGCAAACACTTCAAGCAATTTTGCTGCAGGCAGTTGAAAAATGAACAACTGGATAAAATGTCAGCCCGAGTGTCAGAAATGTGAACGAAATGTGTTTTTATGCATTATGTTAATTAAGCAATCATATCGCATGGGATAAAAAAAGTGATATTTTGCTGGTTGTGTTTTCCCCAAATAGTGCAGAAACAAATGCTGGATGAGGTGGAAAACTGAACGGTCAATTGATGGCAAGTTGTGTCAGGAATATTTGTACCAAAAATTATCAAAATCTGGTAATTGGTTTTTAAGTTACAGTCAAAAATGTCGGGGATGTTTTTATTAAACACAGTGTATATTGCATGTGAAATTGTCGCCCCCTGGTAAATGTAAATGTTGCGTAATGACACGTCTCTCGACGTCAATTTTAGTACAAACTTAGCTATGGCGGCCTGTTGTAAACGGTGAAAGCATGCTGAATAAGCGATAAAATAACACAGTGATAATTTACAGTATTAACTGAAAAAAGAAAAAAGTATACACTTGCAATTTTCGTAGATATGGATTTTCACGGCAGATAGCGAAAATGCTTACTTATTTTCCGTGAATTTTCACGGCGGATATAATCTTCGTTACAATATCGTTTATGTATATCAAAAAACAACAGCGCAAGATGCAGCATTTAGACAACAGACTATCACAAATGCTAAGGCGTAGCATTTACGGGAAAACTTGTAAACCGCTTACTATAGATAAAGACAAATGAAGAAAAAAGTTTCCCAAAATGGAAAACTAACGAAAAACAAACGAATTCACAAAAAACCGGATGCGACAGCGGCAGCTGCAAAAAGCAGATCAGAGATCAGAAACCGTTTGTCGAAAAACGAACTTTGGAATCGGAAACGTGAGGAATATACAGACGGTGGTGCGACTGCCTGTAGTACGGTATGCAACGACTAACGACTACGAGCACAGGTCTACAAGGTAGGCCAGAAAAGTAAGCCTCCAACTTTTGTCCATATATTTTCGCCAAGTATTGATCTATGTTTAAAATTCTTTCACTGAGAGATTGTGTGGTAAACTTGCAACAACGCGGCAATTTATTTCTCAGCACCTCAAATGCGTCGCAACCAGTGCCGGATTAAGGGGGTGCTGATGATGCTGCAGCGTCCGGCCCATTCGTGAAATGGGCCCATGGCCACAGCTAGAGTGGACGAAATTTTTGTCATAACAGCCATTTCCATCGCACATAAATGATTTAAAATGTTTTCAGTTGCCACGAGATGCATTTGGGAGCCTAAGAGCGTAAAAATGCGTTTGAAGCCGGGACCCCTCTAAATTTTGGTAAAAAATTGGCATAAAAGGAAAAAATATAGGCCTGAAGGAATGGAGAAAAGAAAATAAAAAAAACTTAGAAGTGCCTCAAAACAAAGCTTTAAAAACTTAAGTTTTTTAGAAAACGTTTTTTAGGTTTTAGACTTTAAGGCTTGATTAAAGTTTTTAAAATATATTTTTGGTTCAGTGTCCAATAAACATCGTGCACAGAATTACGGCCCAGGAAAACAGTTTAAACCTTCCGTCACATAATGGTTATGCCATTGAGGGATCCCAGGTTAATATTATTCATCAAAATTATTTTACTTTCTTTTCGGCCATTTTTCTTCTAAATTTACAAAAATATTTTATTTTTGTCGGTTAGTTTGATCTTGCGAATTTTTAACTGTCTGAATTATTTTATTTCTTTACTTGGTCATTTTCTTCTGAATCTGTTAAATTATTTTATTTTATTTTACGAGTTTTACGAGTTTTCTTTTGGAATATCTTCCTGTTTTGGCTAAATAAATTGCCAGTTAATAGACCGCAAATTTCCTTTTTTAACTTGCTTACACAGATTTTTCTGACTCACAGTGTACATAGTAACAACATTCAGTGCCTGGGACAAACTAATGCCAAACAAATGACATGTCATCCGCTTAATAAGGACGTTGTGGAAAGATGCGAATCATTCGATCATGCGAAGCCTAAACGGCGTCGATAACCAGTAGCGGGCGCCACGCGACGTCGTTGACAGCGAGATGGCGTTTGACAACGGACCCGGCCATGCCGGACTTCTTCAATCACTTCTGCGGCTAATGGACTGACTGGCTGACAACTATCGTACTGGAGGAGGTCGCTACTGTTTCCAAGTCGACGGCAGGCCGCGATCACGATGACATGCCCATTATCTCGAGCGACGGCGCAGTTTTCCTGTCTGCGGCCACGTCGGATACGATGACGCAAGGCCGCAGGGAGCATGCACGTTTCACACTAGAATGATAGTCTCATCGTCTATGGCCGGGGAAGGCGTAGCCAGGCGTGTCTCCTCAATAACTCAAAGCCAGCAGAGCACCAAATACAGAATCGGATCGGATTTGTCTTTAACCGTTCGCCCAGTCGCCCTCTTCTAAAACACACTTGACAGCGATTTGCAATGGACATAAACTTTTAAAAATGTATGAGATGCATTTTGAAAGCCCAAAGTGCGTAAAATGTGTTTGCAGCCGGGGCTCCTTAGACAAGAGAGGAAGGGGCCTTAGAAGTGCCTCCAACTCCAAGACAAATTCCTGACTACGCCGATGCGTGAAAACAGCGCATGCGACGACGGGAATTTACGGGAATTATCGCCCGGGCACGCGCCGCCGATCCACGCACCCGTACAAACGTAATGCGAAATCCCGTTATTATGCGAAATCCTAGATGCGAACCGGCGCTCCCCGAGGCTTGGCGACCGACGCTGCTAATGTCGGTGATTAGTTCGACCGCTCGCGTCTTACTCGATTAAATATTTGACGCGGCGCTGATAATTCAAAAACGGTTTCCGGTTACCGACCACGTGGCTGTCAAGCTGTTAGTCAAGTCGACTCAATGTGTTACCTTTTACCTTCCATTAGGCATGATATTCTTTTCCTGTTGAATGCAATTATTGCATGCTCTGCGCCATTGCGTCAGCTTTTTCAGTCGCAGTCGGTAAAAGCACCATGCATAACTTGTACATTGTGCAAAAAATTGAAATATGTTCACAATTTTAGAAGGAATCAGCCGTTGGATCCAAAAACTTTGTAATAAGTAAACACGCGGTAGGCTCATACATAGATACGAAAATGTTTTAATGTTTTTAATAAAACTTTTAAAAACATGTTTTATGTGTTTTTTTTATTTTTTATGTTTTTGAGTTTTTTTCTAATGTAGTGTTTTTGTTGTTGTTCAAACATAAACGTACAAAATTAAAAATATGATGCGTAACATTCAGTACATTCCGGTCGTTATTCTTCACAAATGGTACGTTTTTTTATTTTAATTATCTGGCGACCTGCAAAAATGCCTAAAGTAAAAAGTAACGATTGGAAACATGTTATTGTCCTAAATGTAGTTTAATGTTTTATGTATGTTTTTACATGTTTTTATAAAAGTGAAAAAACATGTTTTTAATGTTTTTTTTTAAATTTGCAAATTAATGTTTTTTTATACAGATGTCGAAGTGTTAATTTTTAACGCATTAACTCACTGCGTTAAATTTTTAATGCATGAATTAATGCTTTTTTAACTCACCCAGACCCATAGAGAAGGAGAGTAGGCCTAGGGGGGTAAGTTACCTCTTGTCTCGCGACGTTTTTCTGGGGGGGGCGCCTGTAAAATATAGAAAGTTAGAAACACAACTCGTAACAGGCGCCTCTGAGAACTTTGTTTGAAAGGCGTCCCGTGATTGATTGATTGATTGATTGATTATAGCTGGCGGCTACGCTGCAGCGCTGTTGCCTGTGTATCGAGGCCACAGCGAAATTTTGCACGCAGACACGTGTCGTACGTGGCCGAAACATGGGCTAGGTCAGATGTCGCTAGGTCAGATGTCGCTGAGGACTCGTCTTTCTGAGAAAATTTTACTTTTTACAAAAAAGGTGATTCCACCGTTGCAGCAAGACCAGCGACGGCAGTGATGTTTCAGTTTGGACTGCAATTGGCCGTGACGTCATATGGACGTCATCACCATGGTGACGCATCATCAGCATCATTGTGTATTAAGGCTGCAAGCCGAGATAAGGCCAGAATGGCCAAAAATTGAAGCCGCAGGCGGAAATCGAGGCCGCAGACCGAGTTGAGGCCCGAAGGGCCGAAAATGGGGGCCACAGGCCGATACTATGGCAAACATCAAGCGGCCGCTTGTCTATATAATAATTGCGAGTTACCAGCGAATTTGGCTCCCAACCGGCACAATACGTACTTATTTTTTAACGCGCGTTAATTTACTAACGCATTAACGCGTTAATTAATGCGTCAATTTGACAGCTCTAGTTTTTAACATTAATTGCGGCTCATAGCATATGTATTAAATTCGTTGCACTCGCCAGGTGGCAACATTATTCATCGCGGAGATTTGAGATCTCTTATCGTTTCTTGTTAACACTGTTACTGAGGCCCGAACTGCCGTCAGTTATTGGTAGACTTAGGCTATATTTCACTTGCAATTTCACAAATGATTGGCGTCGCCGTCGCTGGTGCTTAGATAAGAGAGTTGTCGGCAGAAGATTAAACCAGGAGATGCTAAACAGCTTAAAGTGATTGCGTTAATCCGTAGGCTACTAAGTTGCCGTTCGTGTGTAGCAGTGTGGCACTTTATGTGACACTGTGACTGGCAGCGATTGAACTGTGGTAAATTATCTTCTGAACGACTTCCTAAAATCTCCTCTTCTGCCAGCCACTCACTCACTCAGCATTTAAACTGCTTTCTGTTAGCCTATCTGCCGAGGTTAAGTCTTGTTAGGCTATGCGTGATCGTGTTGTTGCAATAGAAAGTCTGTCGTTTGACAGTGTGCGGTTTATATTGCCGTCAAAATTGTGGGGTTTGTTTGTCCATCCACAAGTCCAGGCGTTGACGAACTTGGCGTAGGCCGCCGATATCATGTCGTAGAAACGTAACAGTTCATAGTAGTTTTCAGTTTCGAAAGTAATTCAGCACAGAATGGGGAATCAAATTTAGGGCTCAAGGCCGAATACCTCCGAATTTCAGATGAAATGCGGGATGCGTAAAATATCTCTACGACATTTCTGAAACAGAGCAACAGTCGCAAGACGCTATTAGTCGTTTGTAGTTTTGACGCAGACAGTGTGTGCTTTTGCTGTGCGCGGTATTGACAAGCAAACAAACATTCTCCTCGTCATTATAATGATCATGAATGACTAACTCATTATTTGTATGTCACTTATTTAACAGACGGTGCATTTAAGATTACGAGCATGGAAAGCGTGAATGCAAGCGTGTCGGGAAATGGCCCGGGGAGCGTGTGCGCCCGCCGAACATCCGTCACAACACGGCCGCAAAGTATAGCCACGACACGAGGTTCATTAGAAGGCCGCAAGAGGTCACGTCGTTAGACGAGCGCACAGCGCTGAATTTTTGTTGTACTACAAGCTCCGACTTGACACGTATGCCAATTAAGCGACACTGAGTGCCAGCGTTTCTTTTATCTTCGATATTCTTTGCGCGCCGTTAGCAAACAGACATCGCACGACGCGGTGTGGGAACCATGATCGCCAATCCGCAGCGACGTGAAAGCCAGACGAGACATTTGAGCTAATACTTATGTCGAAATTATAATACTAAAAATGGCCAGTTTTGACTTTTGACCACGCCACTGTCGTTTGAGCCAGAGCCCAGGATCGCCCGCCAATATAACATTTCGGATTTAATGTTGCACAGGGACTGTAGTTTCATACGGTATAATCGGTCACTAAACTTCAATAAACTTGATTAATTGACCGATTCAGTAATTAATTCTTAAAATGTGTTTACATCGCGTCTTTTTGTTTCGTGGATCTGCACGTATTGATGGCAGATGTTTGAGATCTAAACGTTGCGGATCTTTTAACGGCATGTGGATGATCGGCATGGTGAAATTTCTCACATTAGCGCACCTCAGTTGTAAGCCTAATTGGACGCCATTTCATTCTGCTGCGCGGATTCCAGTTATCACTGCCGGTGGCGTGTAATTCGCTCCTATAGTCTCTGATATATCGCCGTTTAGAGCTGTCGGCTTCATGACGTCGACATTATCCACATCATCATCGTCTCTCTTCGCATTTCCGAATTGACCGCCGGCGAAGTTTTTTGGCGCGCCTAACTCCACGTGGTCGCGCTGAGCGATAATGAGTTAAATTGGTTTTTATCGGCGAGCGTTCGCTTCCGACGACGTAGACAATCGGCCGCCATTACGCAGACAAGGTCTGGGCATGCGCGGTGTGGCTGCAAGATGACGACTTCCGGCCTGTCTTCCGGCGCGCCGCTGACGCTGTTTTAACGCGTCACGTTCGCTGATTACTGCGCGCGCTTCTTTCTGTCACTCGTCACGTCTTTATTTCACTCGCTGCTGACGTAAAATGTGCTGCATTTTACCGCGCGACGCGACGCACGTGGCACAAATCGCGCTAATGTCGCCAGTTGTCTGTCAGTTATTGGTCAATGTAATATCGCACTACTTAAAAGTATAGGTCCCAACACGAATAAATAGCTTAAGATGTTCACTCTTCAGCCTTCTCAGTACTCAACAATTGCTGCAGTGTGTCATTATTTTAGCCATTTCAGGTGTCGATCGACGTCGCATTTGTACGTGGACATTTCCTTTGATATCGCTCAGCTTCGCTGTGTTGGCGAAGACTACTTGTATCGTTGTAATTACAGAAATACGTACTTTAAAGGCATTCGGATGAATGAGAACATGCACGTATACGCGTAAAAGTTATTTATCAAACAACAGTTTTCATTTTCTCGTAGGGCATATATTTGACGGAAACAAATAGCAAGCCTAGCAACTTCTGGTGCACTGATCTACTTACTACCTGACTGTTGCATCTCGTGTGCACGCAGTGTCACCGAGTGTCACTGTAGGCTCTGGTGAGCCCCATTTGTGTCCAGCATAAATTTTAAAAAACGGCTTTACTCATCTCTGGGAAAAAAGTTTTTAGTGACTCGGAAACCGGGCTGGTGAAGCTTTTTTGACTCCTGTGCTCACAGCAAGGATTAATTTACAGCACCAAGTTCACTGCGACCAAAACCAGGGCCTACATTTTCGTTATCTAACGTCAATGTTTCGTCGTAAGCCTATACGAGTACGTAATGCAGCGCGCATTTATGTGATGCACGTGTGGTGTCTCTCTCTTTTCGCTGTAATGGGCGCACAGTTTGCAGATTTAAACAAACGAAGATAAGTAACTGGCTCTCTGCTCACAAGTGAATACTCAAAATTTGTGTGGGCCCTACAGACAATTAGACAATATTTTACGTTTTACGAATACGAAACCAAGACTAGCCGGCTGTATTATACAGAAAGTATGCCTGTTAGTGCGTATAAGTACGTTAGGCACCTAAATGTTGAAATAAGTATTTGCTGTCGACTCGGCTTGAAAGGTTGAAGCTTAAAGGGATGAAAACTTGGCTCCCGGAAACTCGTGTTTCATTAGTTGAGTCGCCAAGCAACAGGGAACAGCAGCATCCGCCGACGACAATTTACTGCGACAATTTCACCTATACTCTCGACCAGCAACTGCCGGAAATTGGACGCGCAAGGCTTTCATTATATTCGCGGAGTAGGCTATCTCGCGTTCTGCTATAACAGGGAGATAACGCGTAATTCCGGTAATTGTATACACCGAAGACGCAATAATGAGTGAATCAGTATAGATTTCCGAGATTGCAGATGATGTGGTTGTAATTTTGCAGCGTAGATTCAGTTGTATTTATGTTATCGCTTTGCACAAAGTGCACATAAAAATCGCCGTTTTATTTCTGCTCTTCGAGCTGTCAACAGCCAAGGTGTTTCAGTCTGTCAGATGACGCAATCTCAGAGCTGTTATTTCTGATTTTAGAAAAAGACAAAATCATAGAAATCAGCAATTATACGGTTCATTTCATTTTAGTCCAGTTCGGTTTATTTCTGTCGCTTTGTACTTTACTTTGTGCATCTGTGCAACAGTGTCGGCAGGATACAATGGCGGCGACGCTTGATCGGTAGCCTATTCACAGATGCGTCATCTACGTCTTGCAGAGTCACCGAATTGACGCTTGATTCGTCGACAACTAAACTCGACTGAACGTCACCTGTGACCAGGCCCTATAATCGTTACTTCGGTTCAAACATCGTCATTATCGGCAATATTTTTGTGCCGTTTTCCTTGTTTCGGATTTTCGAGTCCTGCGATTATTCATGGATTTTCCAGCTATTGTTATTTTGTGGTCCGTCATTTTTAGGTTCTGCAGCAATCTTAGCGCCCCCGCATATTTGTTGTGGTTGCTATTATTATTATTATTATTTTTATTACTGATGCATTGAGAAGTGTACTGTGGCAGGAACTGAATAGGATCTAAGCGGCGTTAATCATATTGACAATAATAAAGGTATGCGGAGAGTGGACTCTCGCATTTCAGTCCGCTGCTATCCGCATTTCCGTTGAGAGCCGCTCTTTTGCTTTCGTATTCACCGCCGTTCCGTTCGTTCACAAATTCACAACGCGTTATGTAGGCATGTAATTGAGACCAAATAATAGAAGTGTGACTGGTAGAGCTGTCAAATTAACGCATTACTTAGCGCGTTAATGCGTTAATAAATTAACGCGCGTTAAAATATTAACGCGCGTTAAAAAATTAATGCACATACGTAAATTCATGTTAGTTTACTTAAATTTACCAAATTCTGTAAAAGAAAAATTCAAATATTTCGTTAAACTGCAGTTATTTGACAATCGAATGAATTTAAGTAACTAAACTGTAGCTGCCGTTCTATCACTACTGTAAATAAATAATTATTCCGACGACCGGCTAATAGATTTATATGTTAGCTGTGACGTCAGTTATTATTGATTATACGTTAAACTTAAAGAATGCGTTTCTAACTTTCTATACTCTACAGGCGAGGCCCCCCAAACGTCGCTGGGCTCGTTGTAACTTACACTCTACTCTCCCTCTCGACGGACCTGGGTGCGTTAATAACGCGTTAATTAATGCGTTAAAAAATTAACGCTTCGACAGCTCTAGTGACTAGTCCTCTTTGCTTGCGCAGATATGTACAGTCAGCGTGTCGTTGCCCCATGCAGCTGGTCATTTCACAGGTGATTCTTGATCTGACAGGATGATCGTCGATCGGTGGTCATTTTGAAGGAACGCCTGCAACGCGATGCGTGCAATGACATTTCCGTTGATAAATTCCGTTGGCGAACGGCACAAAAATGGCGAGTTTAATCTATTCATATAATGCGTGCTGCGCTCTAAAATTGCTGCTGTGTTGTTGTAAAATTTAACGTTTCAAATGCTTATTTAGCGAGAAAATAAAATATCGGATTTCTCTTGAGGGAGCACAATTTTGACTCTGCCTTTGGTCATGCGAGTCAGTTCTGCATATTTCCCGTATAGTCCGTCATAGCGCCAGTATAGTAGGCTGCAGAGCTAATAGCTCTGCTAGTTTAAGGTCACTCTGATTATAAGCATATAGTTTAATTAACTGTGTGCCTATGACATAGAATAGTCGAAAGCAATCTTGCGTTGGCTTGAATATAGGATGGAAATCAGATCCAGCCTAGCCAGAACAGCAATTTTTTTGTCACACGACACCCACTACTGAAGAGGATCTGAGTGCAGAACAGAGCATTCCGCTGACCGCGCTCAGATATGGCTGGCGAGTATTGAGAAATATCGCTGAGGGCATTTATCGACGCCGACGAGCAAGCACCTAGCGACACCTGACGGCCGGATGACGAGGCGTTCACCTGACACACGTGACTAGTGCCAGGTCGCTGATTGGCTTGTCCTTCCACCGACCGGTCGAGTTTTACATGACACGTCTGCAAGCCAAGCATCTTCAGTGTCGTCGCCGCAGCCGCAGCCCAATTAGAACGAACAAAACTTTCTCCTATGAAATGCAAATTGCAAACCGTTAAGTAATAGCGTCTGCTATTTAGTGATAGTAGCGGTTATGCATCCGATTGGGTATCACGCGTACCGATGATCCTGAAGCAGCAGTGTTTCTGTCCTTTGCCATTTAATTGCAGATATTTATCCTTTTTCGTCGCGGTTGCCATGCACTTGCTTGGAAATGCAGGACCTGACAATGCTTGGCGGACCAAACTGTACGTGGAAGTTCGTCAACATAATCGCACACCAGTAATGCAGGCAAACTGGCAAAATTTCAAAACACATATTGCTAACTTTTCCTTTTTCCTAAAAGACGACGTGTTTACAGTTTATTGGCGAAATAATAAAGAGAAAAATACTAAATTTACGACGTTAGGCCATAACCGAGATCGGGGGTGGTAGTTACTTTGACAAGAATCTGTTCTTCTCTAGAGAGGACCGGAGCCCCCGTCTACTGCACAGTGTTACTCAAGGTCACATGAGTGTCCTTACTAAATGGTATCTTTCTTCCGTGCAACAGATTTAGCAAAACGCAGCACTGCGACAGACGGCCGGACCACGCTGCGGCAGCATCTGTCGCAATAGTCGGCATTGCTGATGTCACTTGAAAAAGCATAAGGTAGCGTTTCTTGAAACACAGTGCATAAAAATAGCTCTGAGCTCGAATAAACATGTGATCGTTTTTACAGTTTACACAGTTTGCCAATTCAAAGTAAAGCTAAAGCACTCGGCGTAAGTTCACAAAACATGTTACTTATCCGCTTGTATAAAATTGTCTGTAATGCTTGTTTGCCGCAAACTAACAAAATGGTTGAAAATAGACAAATTATGATAAGAGACGTTATTTTGACACGACGTATAAATCTAGATGAAAAGGCGTTTGCGTTATACGCTCAAGTCTAGTTGTCGAGAGTGACCGCGTGCTATTGTGTAACATTCGTCTGTTCCCTCATACAATGTATCTAATCGCGAAATAGTTCCGCCCAATTACCGTTTCGTCGTCGGCGATCGTCAGATAAAATAAATCATTAACCAATAACACAGTGCGACAATTAGTCTTATAGTTTCCTATTCCCTACTTTCCCTGGCTGTGCGAGATATGCGGACGTCATTAATTAAAGTCGTTGCCGATGGAGCGACGTTTGTTTGATGCGAGCTAAGAGGCCTGCGGCTCTTTGCAGCGGCAGGCGTGTATGCCGGTGTCCCATTATAGGATCACCCCTTAGAAAAGTCTCCCCCGGCCGAGAGTTTACCAGTGAAAATCTGCCCCGCCCGGCGGCCGACCGGGGGAAACTTTTCTGGGGGCAATGGCGCCGGCAATATTTTAATAATACATATCAATTCCGTGATTTTCTCTCCCCGGGCGCATTTTTCATGGGGGAGACATTTTAATGTGACACTGGCCGGCGACTCAGCTGCTGCACCGGCTGCAGAGACTGCGGCTGCATCTTGCATGCGGCGAGCCGCCCGGCGGCACACAACCAATCTCGTCTCGTCGCCGGCCAGAGCAGAGTGAAATGTCGTGCTCGTCGCGCCACGCTATCAAAGCACCCGGGCCAAAACGCTGCTGGGCTCATTCGGGCCGAGCCGGGGATTAGACACAGCCATGTCAATCGCGGCGCTGGGTGGGTCTCAGCCGGGCAATGTCTACTTAAGTAACGAACGCTGCCGATTGTACCTGCTGTGATGATGACTCGTGCGCTGGCACACCTACCTGAGATGCGCACTGGGTGTGCTCTGCGATTCACCAAACAAGACCACTCGGTAATTATAGTACCGCCAAAAGGAACAGAAACCACTTTACCTGTTATGTTTTTATAAATGTAATTTTGGTTGTTTGCGCCCCTTCTGTAAGCTACTTCGCCCTATAGGGCTTACACGGCGCTGGAAACGAGGCTTAAAATCAGCAGCATGCGTCGGCCTATGTAAGATAAAAATCCGCCTTAACACACCTCCCCTATCGAAACTGCGAACATTTGCAAGGACGGCACGGATCGGTGGAGAAGGTTGTCTTTTTGTTCATTAGCCTGCATTGACTCATTTGACTATGCCAGCGTCTGGTGTTTTCCAAAACTGTTGTACAGATTAAAATATCATTTAATTTCTGGTAAAGTGTTAGCTTGGATATAATATTTTGTGCGGGCGGCCGTCTCGCTAGGCCGCAGTACGGATCTTGCTCGTTTGTCTGTCCGTCCGTCCGTCTGTCTCTCTGTCCCGTACGGCTCCTAACTGGAAAACTACAAAGCGCAGAAAAACCGAAAACGTTTCCAGGGCAGAAGTAACCTGTGTACAGATTATATTTGGTTCAGAATGTCAAAGATCAGGATTAGGCTGCGCCGTTCTGCGGCAGTTTATCCAGTGTCGTGCACGGTGATCCGACAAACGTCACAGACTTTTGCAACGCTTCGTTAGCTAAATATTGTTACCGTAGCGTCTCACTCTGGACCATTCGCAAACTACCATACCCCAGACTAAACTGCCGCATAGGCATGGAATCAGCTATAATAATTCATAATCGTCCGCTGATTGAATGGAGCGATTGATGTTCCTTCGTTCCATGATGTTTAAGCCGATCTTCGCTGTGACCGACGATTAGGCAGACCGTACGGAATAATATTGCCAGTCGACTACACAAGAATGCTTATAACATCGCAATTCATCTCTGCCGAGGAAAGCAAATTGGAAATGCACTATGCTTGTTCCATATGCTGACGGACTAACGGCATATGCCGTTCTTCACCGATCTGTTCGCCCGCAGCAATTAATGTTGTCTCATTCTGACTTGGACTCCAATTAATGTTCGAAACAATTCCATTTAATGTCGCGAATGTAATAAAGGTTAGGAACAATTTTTAAAAAGATATTGGATGTATTTTATTAAAAAAATAAATAAAAGTTTGCGACGGTTGAATAAAAAATGTGACTTTTTATCGAACGTTTGGACTAATTAAATCCACTGCTCCTGGGGACAGTTAGGCCTAATCATCTCACCTGATTAATTTTTTGTCATCAACTCAAAAGAGTTGATCTAAATACAAAATATGTTATTATTTTATCACTAACACTTTAATTTTGGTTTATAAATATTTACAAGAAATTTGAGCTAATGTTCACAAGACGCGCGAAAGCCTATAGCATGCACATGCTTATCTGCAACCGTTTTCACGAGACTGACCAACATCGGAAAAATAGCGACTTTTGATGCCCTCGACGCAGGTTTCCTTGAACCCAAAAAATCGAGACTTGGACCGTTGAAATCTACGTTCAATGCTGAGAATTTCATATGCAACTTGTTTATGTCTATCTCAATTCGTTTCGGCGCAATTCGCTCTTGAAATGTGTCTCGCAGCCCGAAATCGCCAAAAAATCCATAAAACCCCTTATTTTGACATTCAAGGTCATCCAAAATTATTGAATTCGGTGGCAATCGAGAGCCAGTGTACGACTTCCTATTAGTGATAGTAACCTAGGTCCTAACTCGCACCGTTATTGAGATACAGCGACTTATTAGCTAAAACTCGCAAATTTTTTTCCACCCCCTCTCATTTAGCGCCCTCGTTCGGGGTTACCCCTTTCAACTTTATGGAAAAGTTTTACGGTTCCTGAAACTAGAGTCTTCCGGGCATGCCGACGGTGAAGATTTAGTGATCCTAGCTAACACCGTTTGACTGAATCACCCGTGTGACAGACAGACGGACGGACAGAATTGCGATGGCTGAGACTCGCTGAAAGCAGTAGCTGCTTTCGCGCGTAAAAATTAACGTTATTTTAACACTGAAAGTAAAAAAAAATTTAAAAATCAAAAATGTATTGAAAAACAAGAAAAAGACGTTAAAAGCGTTTAATTAAAGAAACATTAAAACGTTTATAAACATCCATTATGTAGGCCTCTGTTTTATTACGGTCAGGACTCAGGAGTGTATTAAGCGAAATTAGCAATATGCTAATGTAACGAGAGTTTAGGAATTCTTCATTGGAATTCCTCGCTGTTCAAACACAGTTTTTAAATGTGCATCATAGCAGTGTCTTAATTGTATACTATGGGCTAACAGCCAAAGCAAACAGTAATAAACTACATCGTGTCCCAGAAAAAAAGCCACCTTTAGTTTTTTGTGATAACTTTGGCAAATCAGTACCGATGTCATTATTTTTTCCGCTATTACATTAAAATACAAACTGCAGAACAAGATGGGATAAGTCTGACCATCTGCTTGATTTTTGATTTTCTGCATTACTTTGTGAAATCTAAAAGCTACACTTTACAGCCAATATATTTCGCAACCTACTTTTGTCGCCTATCTTTCGCTGCAATGTCTGTAGTGTTATAACTGCCTATAATCTCGCTCTACTCAAGCATGGCGACCGAAACGTGGGTGGCCCTGGCTGGGTCTGTGTACAGCACCCATTCTTCGGGCATAACTCACCGTCGATCACGGCCATAAAGTACGTTTCAACACGGTCTACTGTGTTTTATGCGTCGTTCACTTGCGTAATACGTTGTACACCGTGTTAAAACCAACACGAATAATGTGCAGTTTCTTGCGCATATTCAAACATTTAAAACGCTTTAAATTAATCTGTAAAGCAAACAAACGAGGTATTAACGTGCAAGATAGATACTTAATGTAAATATTCAAAATAATAATTTTCATCATTTTGATATCATTTCAGTGCTGAGTCGAAGTGTTCAAATCGACATTTTTATTTCGCAGGACATGGACAGCAACAAATTTAAGGAGAGATGTTAGGCTAAAATTTGTTTCACTTTTTTGCAGTTTATCTGAGGATGTAACAGTAAAAGAATTATCAATGTCACGTTTGCCACGAAAAGGTTATCACGAAATAAAAGTAGCTTATTTTTTATGCGACACGATATATATAGACAAATTATGCACATATTTGGTAAAATATTAGCAACAGCCTAACGGGTGTAGGTAAACTTGATCGTGGTAAACTGGGTCGAAGTTAAGTCGGTCTAGTGTTTTGTGCACAGGCAGCGAACTCGGTCGAAACTCACAATAACTATAATGCCTTGGGAAATACATGTAACTTCATGTTTTAAAAAAATAAACACACGGAAATTAAGAAAACACGTCTGTAAGACTTAACTATCTGCGCGTGTATTTTTTAAAGTTTAAATAGTTTTAACTTTTAAATTACACAAAATATTGCAATAAAATTTTTACGTGGCTTGAGTTCTCTTCTGTGGGCACTAATGATGTAACAAAAACTAAATTTTTGTCGAATCGAGTATCGTAGTTCAGTGTTGCAAAAATTTTGGGAATCAGTTTTATTGTCTATTCTAGAATCTGATTACAGTTAAACAAAAGTCTATGTAATATATGTAGGCTAAACAAAGTTTTGGGATCATTCAATGTTTCGACCAAGTTCACCGTCTCTGCACAAAACACTCGACCGGCGTAACCGAAACCGATTTTACTTAGACCGAGCTTACCGCGACCGAGTTTACCTGCTCCCACGGTAACAACACAAACAGCACTGTTAGATTTACGTTCACAACATCGAGTGTGTCACAACAAACTGTGTGTATAGGCCTAATGGATGACGACACGCGTGATCATTGCAGTATTCTGTGTCACTGTTGGATACCGCGATTGAAGCAGAAAGATCTACAGAGTTCTTTCTATAAGTTGTGTAACGTCAACAGTGTACGTACTATACGCCTACGTAATACAGAGAACGATATAATTATAGCGACGACAAATCGTCGCTTAAAGCTCTCTGGGAGGCTACTTTATTTTGCCGCACCCTGTAGGCCTATGTTAAGCAACAGTGACTGGAGTGTGATAAGAACTTATCCCACTCCAGACAGTGGTTTAACCGACACTTATTGCACGCTGGCCGACAGTCGGTCGTGTGACCTACACTATCGGTGAGTTATCGACACGTTATACCATTCTAGACAGTGTGGTAGACATCGGCAGTAACTTACAAGTGTCAGATGTATAAATCAACAACGTATGGAGCAATCACGAATCAGAAAATGTGTGTGGGCGTTATCCCATATTTCGGTATATTCCGTAGCGGCTTTCTACGGTGACATCATAATCTTACTAGCCAGATGTAGGCTATTAGCACGTCGACCACAATACATTTAACAGCAAAGAATACGAGGATACACACACAGTAGCGCTTAGAGAGCGTGTTAATTCATATATGGCCTAAACAATTCGACAAACGTGCAGCTAAATGGATAATAAACAATACTCGCGTTCGCGTATATACGTGCGCATAAAATAATAAAATGTTCATGTCAAAATAAATTAGGCCTATTACAGAGCTTGCAACATTCTGTGTTAATGGCACACTATTGGATATCAACTCGAAATCTCAGAACTCAGCTCAGTCTGATTTTAACTTTTGTATTGTTTTCTTTTATTGTAAATTTTGACGGGGCTTGACCACAAATTTTCCCTCACTTTTTCAAATAAAGTGTGATTTGGGGAGACGCAAGTGCTCCCGTCAAGTGATATCTTATTTAGAACAACGGCTTTGCAGGCTGCACCAGTGTGACAGACAGACAGACAGACACAGACCGCGCTATGTAATACGTGTCGCAATAGTCGGCAGTGTTTGAATTGTGAAAAAATGGCTGGGGGGATTAAACTTTTTGACGGTCGGAGCCGGACCAAAATTGTGATGTAAATCGTTAAATATAGCCTAGTATATAGCTGAACCCCGAGAACACAACTTGACAGTGTGTTAGGGGTTGAGAAAACAGTTGGGGGTCAACACCCCAACTCTCCCGGCAATTCAAACACTGATGGTTGGCGTCGTTAATGTTTTAGGCTATCGGTATTAAAATGCTTCTCTAGTCTGACACAGTTTTGGCTTATGTTCCCAACTTCCCTGCAGAATGTTCTCTGGTCTACAGGGGATATTCTGTAATGAAGTGGCCGCCTATATATGTACATGGCACAAACTGCCAGTGATTCAATTTTGGGGTGATCCAAAAGGAATCCTGGATTCTGGATTACTTTGAAATTTTCGTTACCATTGCGTTAAAGGGGGCATAAGGGAACCGCTGCAAAGTGAATATGGTGACGTCACATGGCGAATAACATTGCCTTGGCGGAGGTACCAGCGGGCTATGACTGCTTTCTAGTTTTTTTTTCATAATTTACTCAAATGATGATCAATTTACACAAAATTTGTACCAGTACTGTTGTAGCTAAAAAAAATTAATTCAAAATATTGCAACAAAATATGGCAGCTGATTAAATATTATTTGCTAGTCCTGACGTAATGCTGACGTCATAATGTGTCACGAGTACAAACTGGATAGTCTCAACTAGTGCTGTCAGTTGCTACCTAACTCCAATGCAGGGTTTTCAATAGCGGACGTTTGGGCGTAAATACGCCCAAAAATTTCAGCCCGTACGCACAAATTTTAAGACGTGGACGTCACGACGTCCAAATCAATTTGCCATTTATTACGTTTATTTGTCAATAATAAGCTGAAAATTGACGTCAGAATCTGTTTTCCAATGTTTTGTTTATTCAATAATTTTCGCTGACTGTCGTGTTTCTGAATACTTCATTTCACGCAGACGTGGCACGGCAACCATATTAGTTTATTCTGTGAACAGTTCTGATCCAAAAACTGCAACTTTCGTTTTGCATAAAACTACTAAAATTAAATGTTGCTTGTTTTTACAAGAAAGCCCAGCTGTCGCTAGGGAAGATGCGCTAC
>Ga0056128_1004392_pt1 | contig 17637 bp, 12 predicted proteins | sample WorMetLIZISLAND2_FD_71113 | JGI IMG/M metagenome (GOLD analysis project Ga0056128, IMG submission 71113) | Marine gutless worms symbiont microbial communities from Max Planck institute for Marine Microbiology, Germany - Olavius geniculatus... ... | reverse complement strand
AAATATACGCAAAAATTTTTGTAGCTATATACCTTTTTTTCAGAAACTCACCTACAGGTCAGACCCTTCGGCCGATTTTTGCGCGCGATGGCTCAAACGACGCGGTCTCGCGCAAGGATGGGCCTTTTGGGGTTAAAAAATTTGAAGTTAATATTTAACGTATTTATTCAAAAACTTCCAAAAAATTACAATGGCGCCTATGGGGAAAATTAAGCAATTCTTTAAACGGTCATAACTTTGGCTGTGTATAAGATAGAGTCGTAATTTTGGCTCTAGGGTATGGTTTTCGGGGATGGGCAATCTAACGGTGTTACTTAATTTTACCCCGGACTCTCCCTGGTTGCCATGGCAACGAAATTTGGGACAAAATTGGCTATAACTCGGTCTGTGTAAGAGATATCTGCGAGATTTTTGCGTCTATAGGGGGGTTTTCGGAGATGGGCCATCGAATGCTGCCAATCGAATTTTACCCTGACTGACCCTCATTGCAATTGGAACGAAATTTGGGACAAAATGGGCTATAACTCGACATATGTACGAGATATCTCCAAGATTCTTGCATCTAACAAGGGGTTTTGAGGGTGAAGCAAATAAATAATAACGCGCGGGTCGTGCTATTAGATAGTAAGTAACCGTTATAAGTGGCTTGGTTACTGTAAGAAATATCTGAAGCGCAATATCTCTTTTAACTGATCACCAGTAGGAAAACAGTATTTTAGTACTAAAACAGCAAATACAAATGTACAAAACATCAGTTTATACACTTGTTAACGGGTTGCCGTTAACAAGTGTATAAACTGATGTTTTGTACATTTATTTCCATCATCAATGGCTCTAACCAGAGTGCCTTGGAGATCTTCCAAGAAAGCAGTGCCACTACAGTATTTGACAACCACTCTACCGTTGGATCACACAGTGCCACCAAAAGCAACCAACCATAACTGCACTCAATTCATCTACCCTGGAGGACGAAAGGCTGAGTTTTCATTGGTCACTGGTCAGTCATACACAGAGGTGGCTTACCTGTCTGCAGTCAGTCACCCATCCGAGTAATCACCTCATGATACTGACACAACATTCAAACCCTCGACCACTTGATCGTAAGTTGAGACATCCTTCCATTACGCAAACAAACAATCCAAAGTTGGATCCACTATCACCCCCATAGCCAGTCTTCACAAAACAAAAAAAAAACTGACAGAAATACGTATGACATTTAATTCTTAGTGCAAGTAATTGGCAAGGAAACCACGCCCATGCCCAGTTAAGAAATGAATATTCATTCCGCCACACTTCTCCCCCACTGGCGCCTGCAATGCCTCAGTCCTTAACACACTTGACCCACTTATCTATTACCTCTACAGGGTGAGCCAAAAAACATGCCACTGTACTTTTGTCCATATCTTCGCCAATTATTGATCGATTTTCAAAATTCTTTCACTGGCACACTCGCCAGATAATTTGAAATAATGTGATTACTACACATCCCACCACACCATAAATGCATCTTAACACTACCTTGTGAAATGTCAATGGAATATGCATTATTACAATGATAGCAAAAACATTTTTTTCGTAAAAATGAAAAAAAAACACTTCAGACCAACATTGTAGTGAATGGTCTGTATGACACTGTTGCTATGTTGCTCTGAAGTGTTTTTTTCATTTACCTGAATTTTTGTTATTATTGTTAACTTTTGCTTACATTTATATTTCACAAGGTAGTGTAGAGAGGCATATATTGCGTGGTGGAATAATAATCACGTTATTGCAATTTGTCTGCAGAGTGTGCCAATGAAAAAATTTAAAAAATCAGTCAATAATTGGTGACGATATAGACAAATGTAAAGTGGCACATTTTATGGCCCACGGTGTAGATCCACCACTCCAGAGCCACCTATGTTCATACTGACCTATTGACAACCGACACAGTAGCCTGTAGTTCGCCAGCATCAGAGCCATTCTGTAGTAAAGTCGGCTGCACGGGCGCATTGTTACATGGTGGCCAGATCTGAGCAATGTGCGGCAGCACGCTGCTCGCGGCCACATTGTCATGGTGATGGTTAGCCGTTGCCGCCGGTACCAACGTTGTCAGCTGTGGAGACGATGTCACCGCGTTGCCATGGCTACGAGATCGGTCTCGTGAGCTCGACTTCTTACTCGACGCAGGCCGAAGCTTGGCCACGTCGCTGGCGTGCATACCGGTTGCCTTGAGGAACTCCTGAAGCTCTGCTTCGTACTGAATCTAAACAAACGACAAAACAGAACTGCTGTCCAAGCCACTGATGAACGACTGATTGCACCTTTGTATTTGATGAGAATTTTTATCGACCCAGCATTTTCTTACACCAAACGTATATTGTAGGTTGCGTAAAACACTTGTTGCTATATACTGGAATGAATCTCAGTTACACTATGTTTTTCTCCACAAAAATAAATAATAGCATACTGTTCGTTATGGGACGACTTTAACAGTAACGCCACCAAATTTAATGTCTACGAATGACGTCACAGTGATAAAGGTAAAGGTCGTCAATTTGTATAGCGCATCGTCGCGAGCATGTGCACGCCTCTAATGCGCTTATGTCATCGTAACAAAGCTCACAGGTTGTAACCGGAATTAAATTCCCTGCAAAATTTATATTTCTGATTTTTTACAATCGGAAAACTAACGGAATGATGCTGCTTTGTAACTTATTTATGGAATAACCTCGTGTAGTTAACTATTAACTAAACTGAAGAAAAAAGACAACGGCAATATTTTAGACAGCATTAAACAGTAGACCTGTAAACGCAAACCATACAGCATGCATCTAAGCATCATCACTGAAAGCATCCCTGATGTGGCTACTGTGGCAGATGTTACCATACTATATAATCTGATTACGCATATGTCGCAGTCGTCTACCCTGCTGAAACTGTTAGATGAATAAGATGCTTGCTTGTGTGACCTACAAGTAACGTTGTCTTATATGGAAAGCAACAAAAAGGAGAGATCTAAGATCGATTTGTGGTGAGACCTTTGCAGCAAACTTGAGCTCCACAAGTACACATATGCATGTAGCAATCATTAACTCCATTTACATCACGCTGCTTAGTGACAAATGATTTTGGCTGGTGTGAAGTTTAAAATTTAAAACCTCTCACGGGTAGTAACAAGAAAAGCCCAACTAACACAAAGGGGAACGCGCAACAGTGGTGCATGTTTGAAAGCCCGGTGCGAACAAAATCTAAACTCATCCAAACTAGCAACGATGTTTCTTTTACACTCGCCGAAGGGCGCGAGGGCACCAGATGGCACGGCTGGTCTCGTTCAGCCATATTGGCTTAAAATTGCAAATTTTCCCCACTCCCTCTCATTTAGTGCCCTCGCTCAGAGTGACCCCTTTTGAATTTATGGAAAAGCTTTATGGATCCTGAATCTAGAGTCTTCCAGGCAGCCGACGGTGAAGATTTGGTGATCCTAGCTTGCACCGTTTTGGACTGATCCACCCGTGTAATGAACAGACAGAGAGACAGAGGGACGGATGGACAGAATTGCAGTGGCTAAGATGCGCTACAGCAGTAGCTGCTGATGCGCAAAAATGCATTCACCTATAAGAGCAAAATCTGTGAAACAAGTCAGTCGAAAAATACAACACTACAACACTACACAATGTGGTTCCAACCAGATATGCACAAACATCACAGATGTGACAAAACTTACTCATTCAAAAGCATTAGTGATTAGTTGCTTAATGGCAAATTAGCCGATAAAAGACTTATTTCATGCCATGATGATGTTAATTTAGTATCTAAAATTACAAAAATACATAAATAAAATTAATGCGTAAAATCAATGAGCTATTTAGCTGCAACAAAACTGAGTAGAGACAGCATGAGACTAAAAAGTCAAAAAAGTAGAATTTACTTTTTCACGTGAGAAATCGTCATTGTACTGCTGCTTGTCGACGTCAGACATTTCCCTCCAGAGACGACCGATGCTTGCACCAACTTCACAGACTGACATCGACGGATTGGCGTTTTTCACATGCTGCCATATCTAAACCACACATACGCCCAAATAACTTAGTCAATAAAACTACAGGTTGGTGTGTAAAAACGTGAAACATGCATGCTCTAAGCAACTAAACGCTTTTGCCTCAATCACTACAATGATGGGCCCAGTAGTCAGTGAGGCTAAACTTCAATAAATGTAAATATAAATATAAGTGTCATACACGCAATATTTGACATTAGCTTTCTATATGAATGCTTTCATTTGTATGGCACCTAGTACACCACGTGCAAAATTATTAATGACACTAACTTGTGAAATGCTGATTTTGACAGTACCACTCTATGGTAATGCTGTAGTGAAATGACAATCAACACAAGCACCTTACAATAATTCTGTTAAAAATATAAAAAAAATATGTTTAAAAATATACAGTTACACATAAAGAGCTGCATCACACCCTTCTACATTTATTTCACTACAACATTAACATAGGGCAGTACTGTCAAAAAAACAGCATTTCACAAGTTTGTGTCAAATGCTTGGCTTCAAAATCATGCATGATATAGCAGCTCCCCCCAATTAAATAGTTAATATATATAACAAGATAAACTGTTATACTGTAGAACATAATCGCAACAAATATATTAAGAATAACATAACAAAACTATGAGCATCATAGACGCCATCAGACACATACCGATTTGCTAAATTTCATATACGGCGTCAACGGCTTTTTCGGTGGAACGGCCAAAGTGGCAGTAAACTTGGCATTACTGTCAGCCCTCAAGTCGCAGTTGGCGGCCGCTGACAGAGAGATTGTGGTAATGTCTGTCACCGAGCCGTTGTGCTGCAGAGATGACTGACTGGATGCTGGCGACATCTCATGGCCATCAACAGCGCTAGATTAATACCATTCCACAACAGCTGTATCAGTCACAGGCAGGGTTTTCAATAGACCTGAATTTTCAGGACGTCATGACTTCCAGACTAAAAAATTTGGACGTCAGTGTACAAAATCTGAAAGTCATGCAGTAGGCCTACAAGAAAAATCAACCAAAAACTTAATGCAAAACAATACTTACTACATATGCGTCACTTACGCTCCACCAACATAGGTCGTGGTTTTTACATGCTACCGCCATGCTGAATAGTGCGTCTATGACATGACTGTCGTCTGTCAATCTGTCTGTAGGTATGTCTGTCACGAATGTATTGTGGTTAAACAATGCGAGATAAGGCCTAGGTTGCTATTGATTACTAATAGGAAATCGCATATTGGCTTTTAAATGACATGAAAATCATTGGCCTTGGATGACCTTGGAAAGTCATAACGCACTATAGTATGCCAATCGTGCGGTATTGTGACAAAACGGTAAGTCGTAGAGGGTTGGCGATTATACTATCGGATACGGTGCTGGCGACTTCCTATAGGCTGTCAATAGTAACCATGTCTCCATCTGCAGCGGTTTGGCCGAAATTTTTAATGGAAAATTTCCAGCTATAAGTAGCCGTATCTCAGAAACGGTGAGAGATAACGCCAAGTTACTTATTAATCACTAATAGGAAGTCACATTTTGGCTTTCAAATGACATAAAAATTATTGACCTTGGATGACTCTGAAGGTCAGTAATGCAACAGGAACTATACAGACTGTAGCACATCTTCCCTAGAGCGATAGCTGGGCTTTCTTGTAAAAACAAGCAACATTCAATTTTAGTAGCTTTATGCAAAACGAAAGTTGCAGTTTCTGGATCAGAACTGTTCACAGAATCAGTTAATATGGTTGCCGTGCCACGTCTTCATAAAATGAAGTATTCAGAAACACGACAGTCAGCGAAAATTATTGAACTAACGATATACTGGAAAACAGATTCTGTCTTCAATTTCCAGCTTATTATAAACAAACAAACGTAATAAGAAGCAAATTGATTTGGACGTCATGACGTCCACATCTTAAAATTTGGGCGTACGTGCTGAAATTTTTGGGCATATTTACGCCCAAACGTCCGCTATTGAAAACCCTGGTCACAGGTAAAGGACACTATTAGTGCTCCATTAGCATCTTCACTGGCCTTACATTCACAACATGCAACAAGGGTAGATTTCTACACGTAAAGTTTCACAAAGGCAAAAGAAGAATATGGTCATGAGACAATTTTGTTGATCCAAAACCAGAAATTGCAGTCTTGGTCTTGTTCTCAAGCTCATGAGATATGGTCTCCATTTCAGTCTCAAGTGGTATCATATTTCGGATGTGTTAGTCTCTGTAGCTGACATCCTATTCTAATTTTAAACTTGAAGCTTACTGGCTGAACTCAGTTAACTACTAAACGATTCTACCTCTGTGCAGATTTGGTTTCAATGGTTTCAGAATTTTCGGTCACATATCGATGATAAACACAACATTGGGTGAACACCCATGCCACAGAAGGCAGCAACGGTTGCCAATATGTTAACAAAAGTCAAGAATAAAAGTTGTAGTGTGATGAAGAAGCTCTTGATACAAAAGTAGTTTGGTTCCGGTCTGCCATTGTAAAGGACTGCCATCGGGTATAGACTAACCCTAATCCAAATCCTATCCCTAACCATAATCTTTTGCAATAGCGGCCCTTTGCGATGGCGAACAACCCCTGAATAGTTTCACCAAGTGAAACAAGTGAAGCCAACCTGTTGCCTGCGCTAGTTACAGACTGCGCCACGGGAGTCACTCCGGAGTTGACGGCTGCAAACATCTGAGAGACAAGTAGTGACTGCAAGGCAGCCGGTGACATCATCATCATACTAGCGCTACCATCTCCTCCCATGCTTGGCTGCTGCTGCTGCTGCTGTTGCAAGATACACATTAGAGATATATCATTGAGAACGTTTGGCAGATTCTGAAAGGAAGCTGAAGTTTGGTCTTCGCTATTTCCGACCGATGGCGGCTGCTGGACGGCAGCAAGGTGCTCAATGTCGTCTGCCGACACGACCACCGCGTCGACGTTACCATCCACGCCTGAACTCTGCATCTGAAACAGAACATGATGTACATTTAAATACTTGTAAGCATTGTGCAATTTTTTATAACTGCCTAAATATTGCAATTCCGGGATCTCAAAATGCGGGATCCTGGGTACCGGCCGTTTTTGCCAATCCTGAATCCTGGGATTAGTGGCATCCCAATCCCGTGATTTTGAGATTCCAACAATTAATTAAAATTGTACTTTTTCATGTGTTAAATGATAGAAATAACAAGAAATTTGAGCTAATGCTCACGAGATGCGTGAAAGTTACTGGACAACAACAGTAAAATAACAACTTTTACGGGGGTACCGCTGTTTGACGCCCTCGTGCGCAGGTTTCCTTGAACCTAGAAAATCGAGACTTGGACTGTCGAAAGCTACGTTCAATGCTGAAAATTTCATACGCAGCTTGTCCATGTCTATCTCAATTGGTTTCAGCGCAAGTCGCTCTTGAAATGTGTCTCGCAGCCCGAAATCACCAAAAAATCCATAAAACCCCCTATTTTGACGTTCAAGGTCATTCAAGGTCATTGCATTCCGCGTCAATCGAGAGCCAGTGTACAACTTCCTATAAATGATTAATAGTACTGGTAACCTAGGCCCTATCTCACACCGTTACTGAGATACAGCGACTTATTGGCCAAAAATCGCAAATTTTACCCACCCCCTCATTTATCGTGCTCGTTCGGGGTGACCCCCTTTGAATTTATAAAAAAGCTTTACGGTTCCTGAAACTAGAGTCTTCCAGGTAGCTGACGGTGTAGATTTGGTGATCCTAGCTTGCTTCGTTTTTGACTGATCCACCCGTGTGACGGACGGACGGACCGACAGACGAACAGAATTGCGATGGCTAAGACGCGCTGAAAGCAGTAGCTGCTTTCGCGCGTAAAAATTGTCACCATCTAATGAATAAAATATTCTATGTGCGCTGAGGTACTATTCTGTGCTGTGCACTGTAATTTGTGTTTTGACAGTCAGTGCTACCACTCCCTGCAGTGAAAATATATATATATATATATCTTCCATAGTGGTCTAAACTACATCCTATGCATGAAATAAGTCAATATGAAATAACAAAATGATGACAAATCTGTAAGCCTAATCCCAAAACAAGCTCCCGGGATTACGAATTTCTCAATCCCAAATCCCGGATCATTGTTAACAAATTCAACGATAGCACTGGCATAATGGTAGATGAGTTAGCGCAGTTGTATTAATGTTATCGTCATTTTAGACTTCTGGCCACAGCCTCACAGGTTCAGATCTGTAAGTGCAGCCAACGAGACAACAACACAACAGTCTTACCATACAATATGCCAACTTATTCACCACTGTACCGTAAAACTGTTAATACAAGACGGGTCTCATATAGTAGCCGGGTCTCCAATACAAGCCGGGAGTCTGAGTCAAATGTTCTAATAAAAGCCGGGGAGCTTCTATTAGCAGTTCGTTAATTCTATTTTCAGTTCAGTGAACTGATAGAAACAACGCAAAATTTGCTACTTTCAGTTCGGGGAAACGGATAATGCCCGACGCCGCCGGGCCGCTGACATCCTGCCTTCATCATTGTCAGGAGCTGAGCTGGTCTCACGACACTGCAGCCACTGACACTTCCAGACTTACTCCGTCGGCAGTCAATGGTCTGGCGGGACTAAAATGAAGCAGAAAGTTAACAAACTATCTAACAAAGCTGAAATAAATAAATCTAAGTTGTGCAATAAGATTTTAAGTCAATGCTGTAAGTACGCAGGCCATTATGGCCCAAATTCTGCCATTGTCCAGCTGAGAGTTAACTGAAAGATTTATAACCTGTCAGTATTTTGAAAAGATATGAATAAAAATTATGGCGCTTAATCATTTTTTTCAGTCCATCTTGTAAAAAGAAAGAACATCGGTCTGCACAAGTCATGGTAGATCTATAGCGTCACTCTCCACCTGCGCAAATTGCATCTCATCAGCCAGCGCTGCCAACGAGGAGTTTACTAGAACTCGAAGCTAAAGGTCCTCCTTATATTTTTTTTACTTTAGAATTAGTTAATCTGTTTGCCATCTCCAACACAGTACTGGTGGCGGTGTGAAATTAATATCAGCACGACCAAACTGATTTTAGTAGCCCAATTAGCTGCACTTCAGATTGCCGAACTGCTTTTAGTAAATTCTGATTCTGCGAACTGGCGATAGTAATATTGGTCACCAATCTTTAAGTTCGCCGAACTGACCGTAGCACTGAGTTTAGCAGTTTTACGGTATGTGTCTACTAGAATTTTACCAACGGATCAGGATAAGGACCACTACTGAGAAGAGACTCTCGGGTATAGATCTGCCATTGCAACCAATAACAACAATAAAGCACCATGCGATTGACGAATAAACCACAAAAAAAGCAAACCTGGTACACCCCAAAACACCAAAATTTTCACAATACGATACAATACGACAATACAATAACAAAAACAGGTCTATTTATTTATCCTAATTTAGCTGATAAGTGTTACAAACTCGAAACAAAAATTTTACAGCTATAGCTACAGCAAGTGAGCCGTAAGCGTGTGTTTCGATCTCGAGATTAAAATATAGCCAATAAAATACGACTTGTATTAGAATGTATTTGTTTCTATTATATGCAACATATAACTTTAATACCAACAGCAATTAACTAGAATAAATTGCATTCATAGACAATGTTTACGTTTTCTTTCTCATAACAACAACAAGTTTCAAAACGAGGCTGCATGTAATTAAGCGCTTGAGACAGTAAGTTGCAATCTGCGCCAAAGTGCAGTTCTTGCTTTGGTTCTTGGATTGATTTTTTTATCTGTACCCAAATAACTAATTTCCTCACTCTAAAAATCAGTTTAACCATTTAAACATAGTTTAATAGTATAATATATACTGAACTTGTCTTATACTATTTAGCTAATGAAGAACCAGTCATTTCCACAATCCGTTTAGTGCATCTAGTCTACAAACTATAAGCAGGCTACGGCAGAGAAAATAATCTTTTTTAACTGATACACATTCTTTCTTTTCTATTCAGTTCGTTTTGTGGTCTTTTGGGGTTAATGACTATCTTTGGCAGACCACATCAACAATATATTCTTCATACGAAGTTATTGATCTGCCGCGTGTTGATTTATGCATTGCTCGTAGGCTTCACAAGTTTGTTCAGAAGTATGCTGTGACATAGGTCTTCACTATTTTCTTTTTAATATTGTCTTTTAGCTTACGTTTTTTAGTAATTAGCTTCTGCATTATATTGTACTTTTTTATTGTATGCTGCATCTTACTGCGATCAAAGATTATTATAGGAGTGGCTGGTAAGTGAATGAGAACGAGAAAGAAAACAAGAACTACCGGGATTCTTGAAATGATTCTGCAAACAAGAAAGTAATACCAGTTACAACACATGAAGTCATCCTCACATAAATTAAAAGTACTAAAACTAAAAGTTCAACAAAAATACTGAGAGCGCTTCAAACCTCGTCATGTAGTTAATTTTTTAAAAATTCTCCTAGAATTTAATGCACAATCAGCAAATATATATCCTAGAGTACTTATTTCCAGGACAGTTTGGCCCAAGACATTTTCCCACTGACAAAAAGTTAGTTAATTTAACGAGAACAAACATAAAAATAAGAATAATGCTGCAGGTAAAAGTAAATGAGTCAGCGAAAGTGAACAGCAGTGCATGACAGCGTTTATTACGTAATTATCATGACACAAACAACTGAAAACCTGCGTCGAAATCAATCGACAGCGCAGCCTCGGACAATACGCTGTATTTACAATCAAATAATCAATCGTCACACGCACAAATTGTAATTTAGATAGGCATAATTACGTGCTCTAAAGAACAAGCAGTGAAACACGAGCGAATGTCAGCATACACAACCAAAATCGACTTCCACCGACACGAATTAACTACTTAATTAATAACTATCTTTGCATGCAATCACTTTTCAATGTAAACAAAATCCAGAATCAGCAAATATATTCTAGAAAGTGTGAGTGTGTAGGGTTTAATGTCCAACCTGATAGTGTAGGTCAGTTTGGCGATGGCCTTTCCAAGCAATGCAAATACACATAATAATAGAACAGTAAGTTTAACCTTTACAACAATGGAACAAAAAGTTAAATATATTCCAGAGTAACCAGTTTCCAAGATAATTGGGCCCAAGACATTTTACCACTTACATGAAAATTAGTTAAGCTGCAACATCATATTTTAGACAATGATCAACGGCTCACCAAAAGCCGAGTAATATAAATACGCAGCATATTAAATGTTGATGAAAATTATATTCGTTAAGGCAAAATACCACACTCACCAACTGAAGACCGACAGAAATCACAGGAAAATTTAGAATTCGCAAAGAACAGAAGCGAAGTGCAATAACTGACACGTTACTCTATGCGCCCACATAAATACTAACCACAAAATCACACAGAAATAGCACACAAAACGCTGACACTTACAGACCGACGCAGAAACATTCACGATTTTCCACAACAAAAGTCCACGATTAACACAAAAACCTACAAAAATCACACATTTACATACACACATATCTCAGTTATTAGAAATGAGGCAACGACATGCGCCTATAATTAGGTTGAGTCTGTGATGTATGGCTAATGCCATGGAGGGAAGATAGTTGGGAGATTTTGCACCCCTAGACTTTTTCTAACTTCATTTTTCAATAACTACAAATTTTAAAGCCATATTTTACACACATATTCGATGTTCAAGTCAATGCCAGAATGCAAAGTTTCATTTAATTATTCTTAAGTTTGATAAAGTTATGCCACATTATGCACACTCACTGAGAGAATTTTCCATTTTCACAACACATTTAGCACAAAACACAAACGATATCTGACAACAAACAAATGGTTCAAATACACAGATTGCCGGGATATTACAGCTACAAAAAGAGCTAAGAGTATTTGAAAAGTTCATATGTGATGTTCAAAATGTTTACCACCGGCCAAAACACATGCATTCAGATGATATTACGAAAGTTTTCGGCTTTAAGTTAAGTAAACACCCCGCATATTAATAGTCAAAAACGGTGAAAATTTTGTGAATTTGGCAGCCATTCATACTTTTGAATGAGGTCTGTACAGTGGGCTTTCAAGTGAAAATGGAAAATTCTTTGAGTAAGCGTGCATAACTTCATCAAATTTCACAATAATTAAATGAGACTTTGTAACTGAGCATAGATTTAAACGCCGAATATGCGTGTAAAATATGGCTTAAAAATTTCCAGTCTTTGAAAAACAATGTTCAAAAAACTTTAGGGGTGTAAAATTTTTGGACTCCAAGTTGAGTGATAAAATAAATAATACAAGCTAATATGCGTTGATACAATTACACGCACACACATCATGGTAATTTCCGTCATTTATGGCAAACTAATCTATTTGATTATTTTAAAGTAAACTAACGGATAAAAAAAACAACTAAGAGCAAGAGAAAAACAAACATCTTCTTCTTCTTTTCCAATAATGCATATATCCTCTTGCGAGTAATGTCGTGCATGGCAGAGGTGCATGAAGTGCTGGGAACAACTGTTGAACTCCGACCCAGTTACCAAAAGGGCCTAAATTTTGAAGTGGTTACATATAGTGGATAGTTACAGGATGACAAAGACAATAATCCGTTTAAAATAAGACTGTAAATTCCCAATAAAATAAAAGTCACTGTAAAATGCACAAATCCTCCAGAAGAGCACTTAATCATACAAGGTATCCAAATAAAAATAGGCATTTTTTCTTTGAACTGAAGCACTATAAACCAACAAAAGGACAAGATAGTATGCTTTCAAAACATGTGCTAACCAAACAAACAAAAATTTATCCACCGAAACTATGCAACCTCCACATGAAACAATGTTATTTTAACACAAATAAATAATAACTACATTTTCTACTGAAAACGTGTGATCAAAATTTTTCGAAATACATTTTGTAAGAAAAAAGACAGAAAATATCATACTGAGTAGTTCAGGTTAACTCAATAGAGAAAATCATCTGGATATCTTTATTTGTTATGAGTAAGATTACTAATTTAACAAAATGCCTCTGTTTATTTGGACACACACAACATTATGACAGCAAATCCACATAGACACTAACACTACACTAATAGTGTACATTTAACATAAGAGTGAACAGTCCAACATATAAACCAATATTAGCTTAATATTGCAGTAAATGATACACAAATTACACATAATATTATCATAAGGTTTTGCCACTGTACACTGACGAAAATAATTATCATTTATTCGACATTAATTACAAATAAGACACGACAACGAGAGTGCAACACGAGCCTATCGCTAGGCAGAAACAGAACTGATGAAACATTGTGAGAAAAACGATAACACAAATCAACAAAAACAAACGAAACATTAAACCTGAATAACGTAACACAACATTAAACAATCAACAGCAAACGACATACTGTGAACTGCAGAGAAACTGGTCATAAAGAGAGATAAAGAAAATATACAGTAGCATTGCGAGTTAAAAAAAAGTGGAGGGAAAATTGCAATTTGCCGACAGAGAGCTAAAGATGTTCAACAGAGGAGATGTAGGTGCCAGAAATTTCAATTCCCCAGCTCCCGTAAATTTCCCCCCAAAAAGGGGGATTTCCAACCCCAATTTATGTATTCTTGGAATAAAATGTTCATACAAAAGCAAAAATTTTCAAACACGCTACAATTTTGGCAGGGCATTCATCAGAATGCAACTGAAACTGTATGTAAGAACAATTAATCACAACGTCTCTTTATATCAGCCAGAAAATGGAATAATTGTCATAAGATGTCATATTCTAAAAAGTTCACCGATCTTTGCTATTTGTCCTGACAGACTGGAGAAAAACTGCCATGCAGTTATCAACAGCACATTTACACATTCATTGTGTGTTACAAACAGAGGTTACTGAATGTAAGTGTCACAATATGCTTTAAAGGTATTTGCATCAGTGAACACACAAATAACAGAATTCTGCTAAATTAAGCAAATCCCGACAAACACAAAAATTACTGCTTTACACAAAGAACACAATATCGATGCAATCCAATTCAGTATTTTGACTAAACAGTGATATTTATGTCAAAATGCCAAATTATTTGTGAGAAATTCATTGAACTAAATAAAAGCATGAAGCATTGATGTCACAATTTGACAAGAAATTCGAAGCTTCAAACTGAAAAAAACACATGCAAAACTTCAGCCACATAAATGGGCCGGAGATATATTATTACTTTGCTATGCAGATACTTCTACTCTTCCTGATTATATCCATCAGTAGATACTGATATAACAAAAGCACACTTCAAACAAAATACACCTAAATTAACAAAAGCACACACACAAAATGCAGCCTATCTGTAACTTCTAACCAGCTCTGATCAACTAACCATGCAACAAATTCTTAATCCTGTTAGAAGTGTGCAGAATACGTTGAAAATTTGGGTTTTCGGTTTTTTTTAAACCAAATCAAACCGAACCAACGTTAAATTTTTAAAACCAAAAACTTGGTTTCCGTGGTTCAGTTTTTAAGAAACCAAATCGCTGGGTGTTAGATGGTTTTTACATTTTTCGTGAAAGTTAAAATAGTTTCGAAAAACTGTGACTGACGATTAGTTTGACTATTACAGTAGTCAGCACATGAAGTAGTCTGCACATTTCTGACGTCATACACTGACGCAGAGCGAAAAGTGGCTATCACGGACGATGATAGTAGTGCAAATTTAAAATCCTGTTGTTTTGCAGTTTTGTACACCACACACTAAACATCAGACTGTGAAAACCGAATCAAAAACTGCAGTTTAAAAAAACTGAAAACCGAACCAAAGTAATATTTTGAAAACTGCGGACGTCTAAATCCCATCAATGATACATAAACAAGGAATCAATATACACAAAACACACCATGAAACTTGGCAACGGCAACAAATGTCATGCAAAGAAGTTCAAACCAAACACAAAATGACAACACACAGTCTGAATTGGTAAATTTTGCACAATTTCACTTACCGGTGGGTTCACTTGAGCCTTTCAAGCATAAAGGCTAAAAGGTGGTATAGTCTTCTCAATGCCATTTTAATCTATTTATCCACATGCATTGCACAAATATTGGCCATGTAAATGTAGATGAACACCACTCGTATCCGTCACAAACTGCGAGAGATGCTGTTGACTATCGGCGATTCAATGTTTTGTTATCAGCTATTCAAAATCTTGTCAAGTAAGCATAGTACTAATCCCAGTAATTCAATATCATGCACGTTTTGCCACATTTTCCCCTGAATGTTGCTAAGATTATTAGCCAAAAATGTCCCAATAATCTTCTCCTGACAAGCCGTATAGCATCACTGTTCTACTACTGCATGATCAAACCGAGTGACTGAAACGGTTTGCTTTCTAAATAAATCAACAGCAAGCAACAATGCCAGAGAGCCACCATATCAGCACTAACAGTGAACTACAAAGTGATCTGACCAAAAAGGCATGACAAACAGCAGGCAAATCAATTCCATGCAAGTCATTTAACTCACATTACACGACGACGTACTTAACTGAGGCCACGTCAATCAACGATCTTAAAACCGACTGAAATGAATCCACATTATAGACAACGCTCAGAAATATTCAACCAATAAGTCGAGCAACATAACTATAAGTAACGAAGACCAGGCTCAGCCACAAACTAGCAACAGAATGGTTTGCTTAAAGATGAATATTATTATTATTACCATAATAATTATACATATAATACATATACTTGCCAGATGTTGAATGCAGTGTGATGCAGACCGCTAGCTTTACAGTGAACATAAGCAATGCAAATTAGCAGCAAAAACTACCAAAAACGTGCATCATGGAAAACTGGGCTTCGTGGTGATATCACAAAGGAAAAACATTCCCCATGGAAACCCATCTCAAGAGTTACGGAGCATCACCTGCCATATGGGATCACAGGCAAACTCGCCCTGCCATAACCTCAGCCAGACAGGCTGGTGCTCGATTTACCTACCCCGGAAGGATGGAAGACTGAGTTGACCTCAAGTGGTTGGTTATAAACCCGTCATGTTCACAAAATTGCCACAATATTTTACATATGTATTTCAGCATAAAACGAACACTGAAAATGTCAACACATATAAAGTGCTCGAATTAATGAAGCCATGTGCAATGGAACACTTAAGAGAACAAATATGTGGTCAAACAAGCATAGATAAATGCACGCCAATATACTGCGTACTTTGCGTAGTGTATACCACTACCAGTACCACAGAATACTGAGACGAAAATGCAGTCGTTGAAATAACCGTTGCAGCACAACACGTGCCGTGCCAACTAAACGGGTCAGATATACGCACAGCAGAAAGAACTCAGAAGGAAAATGGAAGCATAGCTGGCGGCAAGCAATCGAGGTGTGCAGAATTGTTTTTTTGCAGACAGTTTTTTTTTCAAATAACCACTATTTTCAGATTTTCAGTTTGATTTACACATATTATAAGTTGGTATGAAATTTAACATACTGGATATTAGCCTTTCATTTTTGGCGCATGTTGTTTGCATTCCACTTGTTCATTGCAACACTTGAGAACAGCTGATGGAGTGTTTTTGCGAATGCTATAAAAACCAACTGAATGGATTGAAAAATTCAGGAGCGTTCGGCTTTCAGAGACCGAAACCGGACCAACTTTCAGTTTTCAGCACACCCCTGCAAGCAGTGCAGAGCCAGGGAAGGCGCTGTGAAATGTGCATATGTCATGACGGCGACACTGGATTGATGCGTACATATGAAAAAGGCACATTCCTCATCTAGAGCGATACATCGACTGTCACAAGAAGACTTATTTACTACGCAGCTATCACTTGTGCTCTTATTACAACACGCAAATCACAACTGTCAGTGGACAAAGACAGGGGCGTATCTAAAAATATACGAAAAACATGATTATTTATAAATTCGGCCTAGCAAACTCCCTTCTTCTTATAAAATTTTTCTCTGCTGTCATTAAAATCATTTTTTCAATTTAAAGAAGGCCAAGTGCAAGGCCCAAAAATACACACCCGACCACAGAAGAGTATGAAAATAGTGAACATTTGACCATGCAAAAAACAACTGATCTCGTGATATTTCCAAACCATGATTCGAGAATCTGAATCGAACAATCTGGGTGCAAATGCATTTAATTTGTTCTCATTATAGTATCGAAATTAACCTAATAACGCTTCAACAATTAGCCATATCAGTCTAAACAAACATACGACAGAAAACTTCCAGTTAAAACTAAGTGCACACTCAGCAGTATTCATGCCAAAAAAATTTAAGTTTTAAATTTGCATTCCATTATCATCATAATTATTACTACAACAAGATAATGTTCATACGAACCCGGAGTCTGTCCAATGCATTTCAATAGTTTACAGTATGTCCGTATAAATATAATCAGTGAGCCTTTTAGACCGGTAAAAAAAATCAAACAGTTTAATTTCAAATTGTACAGTTAGCAAAGATCCTTTCATCCTTCTGTATTATTTTAACTAAACAACAGACATTGTCAGTCACGAGACCATTCGATTCGTCAATAGCGCTTTACTATAAAA
>Ga0056128_1004387_pt1 | contig 17650 bp, 13 predicted proteins | sample WorMetLIZISLAND2_FD_71113 | JGI IMG/M metagenome (GOLD analysis project Ga0056128, IMG submission 71113) | Marine gutless worms symbiont microbial communities from Max Planck institute for Marine Microbiology, Germany - Olavius geniculatus... ... | reverse complement strand
CTATCAGGCCGGCACCGGGGCCAGCTCACCAAGGGCGGAATTAATCGAATCCAGGGGTACGCTTCACAATGCCCGCATAATGTTGGGAACACCCTATGAATTATCAACGAACTATGCCGGTTATGTAAATAGAGGCATAGCAATTTTTCTGGACGTCAGATATTACAGCGCCTACATGGTTAGATTGACCTATACCGCAAACCCGGTGGATGAACTGACTTCGCCCGGTCAAATTGTCATTCCCGATAACCCAACCGGCACGGATATTCCCGATTTTGAGTTAGATACGACTGTCATAATAAATGAATCGAATGCAACCTTTAGAGGCGATGCCTATGTAAAGGGAAGACTTGGTATTGGTGTGGCAAAACCACAGACCGAACTGGCAGTAAACGGTATCATTACTTCAAAAGAGGTGATTGTGACAGCTGATGGCTGGTCTGATTTTGTCTTTCAGCACAATTACAACCTGCCACCCATTGACTTTGTCGAGTCCTACATTAGTGTACATAAGCACCTACCGGATATTCCATCGGCCAGAGAAGTCGAACAACAAGGTTTAGCGGTTTCTGAGATGCTGGCTAAGCAGATGCAGAAAATCGAGGAGTTGACTCTATATGTTATCGAATTGAAGAAGGAAAATAATAGGCTTAGGGCGAAATTCGCCGATCAGGAAAAATTGTCGACTTCCATACAACTGCTGCAAGCACGGATTGAGGCGCTGGAGGAAAGAAACTAGTTTTTGCTCCAATTGTCGATAATAACAGACAGTAAACATTCTGCAACTTCTCCAAATAAATTTCAGGGACGTTGTTGACTAAAAGAACTAACTTAAAGCGGTACATAACAGCTATCTGCTAACTATGTGCAGCACGCTCGCTCGAGGGAAAGCTTGGGGAGATTCTCAAATTTTAAAGCACATCAAGAATAACTATTGCTGGCGGGAAAGCAGTATATCACATTATGTCCCGCGCTTTTTTGGACGGATTTCCATTTTTATCTCTATCAGCTATCAATCAACAGACTGCCATCCTTTCACGAAGTTTTTTTCTTCCAGCTGCTTCCACAATTCCTCGATTTGTTCTTTCGAGTTGGAAACCCGGATATCGCGATTCAAAGGCGTCTTACGGTTGGGGCTGAAATCGGTTGCATAAACGACATAGGCCGGGAAATCATCACTCTCGGCTTCCTTGTTGGTTTTCCAGAGCACCAGTTTTCGAACCATTGTGGCGCCCTTGAGTACTTTCGTACAAACTTTACGCTGAATCATTTTACTTTTAGTGAATTTTGTTTTTAGTGTGTTAAGATCGGTTTTTGGTATTTCCACAAGATCCGAGATTTGGCTTAACCTTAGATCTTCATATTGGACGGTCTTATCATCTCGTTTGCGGATAAATTGCGGGGATATAATGCTGGCCAACGGCATTGGCCGCACAATTTCATATCGTTTTTCCTTGTGATTCCAATTCAGAACCATGCGGCGAATGTCGCCGTTACGCGTTGTTTGAGTAACGATGTCTAAAATAGATATTTCGATTATCCATTCAGGGCGGACCATTTGATACGCGACCCTATCCGTACTGATCTCATGATAATCGCTTTGCGCCGAAAGGTCTTTCAAATCGGATAAAAATGCTTTGCGCTGTTCGAGGCTGAATCCTCCGCCAACGCGCCCCAGTAGATGAAAAGTTCCTTCCTTGCGCATAACGGCAATCAGCATGTCATGAAGCAAACCGGTTTGTTCGTCAGAGCCCTCCGTAAATCCAACCACAACCACATCGAGCATATGTCTCGGCTTGATTTTAAACATCCCGTATTCATCACTGCGCAGCACAACGCCCTCAGCACCTTCTTTCTCAACCCATTTAACAAAAATGTTTTCGATTTCATCAGCATCACTCACTTTTACGGTATCGACCTTGTGAATAAGTTCGCCGTTGCCAAAGAGATTTTCCATCTTGTCCACAACATCGACGTAGGCCGGTCCAACCGCTTCTTCATCAATTTCAATGATGTCAAAAACTGCAAACTTCAAACTTGCCAGCTCATCTTCAGTATCCGGTCTCCTGGCAACCCGCATCACGTCATGAACCCGCGGTCTGCTTCCATCGCCGCGTTCAAAATAGAGTTCGCCCGGGACAATTGCCTGGCGAATTTTGTGGCGGTCAAAACACGCTTGCGCCGCTTGCAAAAGTGGCAAACCGACACGAATTGTGCCGCCCGGATTAATCATAAAAATTCCACCTTCGTTATAAACCACGACGTTAAACTCGCCATCGATTTTGCGGCTGGCATAAACTTCCCCGGCTGGCCCTTTTTTCCTGATTCCTTCTTTATCTAACCCTGTCATCCTCCCGGCCATTGAACGTTTGTATTCTAAGACCCGATGATGGATAAATGGATCGGCTAGGGCCGTTGATTTTGCGGTGCCATAATCTTTCATAAGGATTTTTACCTGCGCCATATCAATAGATGCAGTCATGCTGTATTACCTCCACAATTAAAAGCGAGTGATGAATACGTCCGGAATCACTGTTGCTTTTGAAATTACTGTTTTTCCGGAGCCTTGAGTTCCATATTTGAAAGATGCAGTATGAGTGCGTATTTATTACCTTGCGTTCGTCCTTCGAGAAAACCTCTGTATGAAATACTGCCTCTTCTGAAGACCAAGGGTTGATTTGATTTTGATCCGGCCCCAATCAGCATCAAGCTTTTTTGGCTTTCCAGCTCCTTTGCCATTTCATAGAGAAAATCGTACGTCAAACCGTTGTAATGCGTGATCTGTATCTTTGAGGAGAAAACGAAGCGGTTGTAAGCGTCTTCTTTTTTGATCAGTTTGCCGGACCACTTGAGTGGCGTGTCGGTGGCGACATTGGGTGGGGTTGTTTTCTTTGGCCTGCGTTCCTTTTCATTGCCGTCGGGATTTTTCAGAATCTCAATGCATTTGACACGGTGCGCCACCTTTCCTTCCGGATCGATATATACCCGGGCGGTATTCCGTAAAAAGGAGCCAAATGTCTCCATATCGATCTCAGGATCGCCATCGATCAGGATGTCTGAAACATTTTCGAGTGCCCCTGCTTGCTCAACCAGAATGTCAATGTCTTTATTGATTGACGACTTCAGGATTTTGCTGTTGTTGACCTGACGGTTCTCCTGATCAACCCATCTTAACTGAAGCGGCACGGTAACGCTCTGTGTATTGACCACCGCATCACGGCCCTTGCTGTTGGCTAAATTAATCTGTCCCATAGCTTACCCCTTTAATATTTGCTTCGACTGATATGGTTCATCATTGCGACGCATTTTTGCTCAGATTGCCGAAATAAGGATGACCCGACGTGAACGAAAGTTCATTTCTGAAATTTCAGTTCTCACATCATTCCAAAGTCCATATCATCATCACCGCTGTCATCGTCATCTTCATCATTGCCAGCAACTTGCTCAAATCCGACAAAATTAACATTTGTTTTCTTACCGACAGCTAAAAAAATATGGCTGTCGCGGTTTGCAAGTAGAAATGCCGGATCAGCTTCCAAGGCGCCTCGGTAGGAAAAAGGAAACGAGTAAATCGTGCCGCTTTTCAATTCCTGCTCTAAATCGGAAATTACTTCGTCACAGCTTAGCAGATATACCGACCGAATTTGATGCTCAAGATACTCCTCAATGCTTGCTTTATGCTTCAGAATAACCGTCGATTTAAAGGTGGACGGCACCGGTTCGATCTCATCACCGTCCAAATTGACGGCTTTTAGCTGCTTTTTGTTACACCACTGCCCGTCTTGCGATATATAGGCAATTGCAGTACCGCCCGTGCCGACAAGCGTCCGACCATCACCTGCAAGGGTAACCAGCCGACATTTTCGGTCATGCTGGTCGAAAATCTCGGTCTCTACAAATCCATACAGGCTTGAACGGTCGATTTTGGTGAGATGAAACCCAATATTCTTATCGCAATATTGCAATACCAGCGGTTGTGCCATCGTTGACCTCCAAAATTTTCCGATTTCTGCGTAAACCCTTAGCGTCAATGCATTGACATCTGCTCCACCCACCACCTGAGATTATTTCTGCAGCGGGAGTTATCATAAAATATCGAACCGGTGCTCTCTGGACCGGGCTCGTTTGAGCGGCCTCACATTTTGCTATGAGAATAGAACGATATATGCAAAATAAATGCCGAATCCTAATTTTGGACCGAAGAGCTGGAAGAAAAATAAGGTTGTCCTGGGCGAATACCTGGAACCTGAGGAAACAAAATGGGAAACATCGGAAAAGTATCACGAGGTCCGTTTTGCCGCACGTTTTGCCCCAATAGATAAACATGAGAAAAAATTGATATCGTTTAACGCATTTGCCGCCGATCTTTTTATCTAACTGAAAATATTCTAAATAGCTTCAAATGCCGGCCGCGGTTGTTGACAAAAATTGGAATGTAATCGTAAAATGAACTATCCGGATGTACGGGTCGTTAACTCCAAACAAGGAAAATGGAATGCTGGACATAATCAAAAAGCTTGCAGGGGTCAAAAAGCGTATTCTAAATCCGAATAACGTGCCGCAAAAATTGATTGAACTTATTCATTCGGATTTGAGTCTGATCGATAAAACCTACAAGGGGATTGGCGTCAGGCTTTTCACCTTTGTCGTCGATGGCACGGACGAAGCCGTGCTTTTGAAATTGACCGGTCTTCAGGAAGCCGTGAAAGCCTTGAAAATGAGACCACCGGCCGGACACTACGGAAAATGGCCGGAGCCATCCACCGCCCGCCGGGAAATATTCAGGCAAATTGATTCGCTGCCCCCCGAGGTGGCCTATCGTTTGGCTCAGGTATATCATGCGGCCTGGACGGCACAACCGGCCAAACAGCGGAAATGGCCCCACCTGGCAAGCGAGGCGGAGTGGCTGGAGATTTTGATTTGTGAAGTTTTACACAGGCAATCATCCTATTATCCGGGAAAGCCCAAAACCACCTGGAACGCTGAGACATTGACTGCTATTCTGCAAGCCGGGGGGCAGCCGCCCGAAACCCTGGCCGATCTGATTTTGATGGACGAACCCCAATACGGCTATGCTTATTTCCGTCAGCAGGCCTTTGATACCATTAAACGTTTAGGCCCTTATTTTGCCCGGCATCCTGCAACGCTGGTTAAAGCGCTCTCCCACCCCAAGGCGCAGCACCGCGTCCATGTGCTCGATATTCTGAAGAGAAAAAAAACCCCGCTCACCGCGGATTTGGTTTCAGTAGTCGGCGGGCTCGCCCTCGGGCCTGCCAAAACCGTGCGGACGGGAGCTGAACTTCTGATCCTGAATCAGGACGCCGACTTCAAAGAGCGGTTCGCGAAATTTCTGCGCGAAAAACTGGAAAACGGATCGGCACCCGAAAAAACCCATGCCGTCGGTTTACTGGTGAAGGTGCAGGGAGATGCCTGTCTGGATTTCCTCAAGTTGCGTCATGAAAGTGAGAAAGCCAAAAAAGTGGTCGCCGCCCTTGAAAAATATCTCATGATTACTTCCGAGGGCGATGAAGCCGGAGTGGGTGCCTACGAAGACGGATTAAACCCGCCGGAGCCCAAAGCGTATCCGCTCGAATACACCTGTTCCAAGGAACTGGAAAAAGATCTATTGGAAACAGCGGAAAAATTCAATTTGACGGCCATGCAACACCACACTAAATACTGGGAACGAGCCGATCCGCGTTGGCGAAGAGGCAAACGGACCATTAAGCCGCCTTTGAGCGCTAACACCGTAAAATTCATTTGCAATGGGCTCCAAACTGACGAACTGGTGAAAAAACGCAAGCAGCCGGCCGACCGGATTGATTATGCCCATTTTTTATATCCACACCTGGGTGAATTCGTCAAACGTCAGAATCTGGAATTGGTCCCCCTGATACGGTTCGGCTTTTTATTCGGTCTGATTCAAAGTGATGACAGCAACCGCTACAATCATTGTTATATCCAGGAAGACATGGTTGAATGGCTGGCCACGTATAAACGCGAGCAAGATGCGGGCCTCTCACTTCTTGATCTGGCTTCTGCTTTTAAGGCTGCCGGGCTTTCGGAGGCGTGGCCGGCCAAGCTTTACTTAAATGCGCGGTTTGGCATAAGCCGTAATCCGCTTGATCTCACCCATGATGAAATATGGCCTTTTTTTCAGGTGTTTCCTCTATTTCTGGAAGAAGCCCTGGGACGCTCCGTCAGTGATCTGCTTAAAATATCAGATTACTATAAGACGGAATTTCGCAGGTGCGCCTTCCAGATCCTGGCCACATTTCCGCGACCGCCCCAAAAGTTTGCCACCCTGTTGTGGGAGCAGGCGCTGGGCACCAGTAAAATCGAGCGCCCGCTGGCCCAGGCCTGTCTGGCGAATTATCCCAAACGCGAGAATTTGATCGTGGCGGCGCTTGACGACGGTCGCAAGGATGTGCGCGCCGCCGCCGCCCGCTGGCTGGGTGAACTCAAAATTGTCGATGCCGAAAAACCGATTCGAAAAGCCCTGGACAAAGAAAAATTCGACGAGCCCAAGGCCGAGATGATGTCAACCCTGGAAATCCTCGGGGTCGACATCGACCGGTTTCTCAATCGCAAAAAATTGCAGGCCGAAGCGGAAAAGGTCTGAAAAAAGCCCTCCCCAAGGATCTGACCTGGTTCCCGTTTGACGGATTACCCGAGGTGCATTGGGAAAAAAACAAACGGAAAGTGGCGCCGGAAATCATCCAATGGTTTGTGGTGCAAACCCACAAGCTCAAAAATCCGGAGCCCAACTCACTGCATCGCCGGTATTTCTCTCTCATGCGGCCCGACGAACGTCAACGACTCGGCAATTTTATTCTGGAGTCGTGGCTGGCCCAGGATACGATTCCCAAATACAATCATGAAGAAGCCTCAAAACTAGCTGACCAGGATCTGGCCCAAACACGGCAGTACGTCAAAAAATATCCCCAGTATTATCCTGATTTTGATGAAGCGCAATACCGCAAGTCCCGGTTGAATTACTTTCTGAACGAATGCCTCGGCTCCGCCAGTTCCAACAAGGGCATCCTGGCCGTCAGCGCCGCCGGCTGCGGATCGGAGATCGTGGCGCCGGTGGAACGATATTTGAAGCAATGGTACGGCCACCGCATGGCCCAGTGCAAGGCCCTGATCCGAATGCTTTCCTGGGTCGATCACCCCCTGGCCATCCAATTGATATTGTCCACCGCCACCCGGTTTCGAACCAAAGGCATCCAAAAAGAAGCTGCCATTTGTGCCGACCGGATCGCCGAGCGCAAGGGCTGGACCCGGGACGAAATGGCGGACCGAACCATTCCCACGGCCGGCTTTGATATCAATGGAATTCGTGAAATTGACTACGGTACCCGAAAATTCACGGCCCGCCTGCGAAGCGATTTTTCCATTCAGATTGAAAATCCAAACGGCAAGACCATTAAAAATCTGCCCGCCGCCAATAAAGCCGAGAATGCGGATGACGTCAAAGCCGTTAAAAAAGATTTCTCTGCAGCTAAAAAAGAAGTCAAGCAGGTGCTCAAACATCAAAAAGAGCGCCTGTACGAGGCCATGTGCACGGAACGGACCTGGCAATTCGAAGACTGGAACCTGTATTTGAACAACCATCCGATCATCAGCCGCTTTTGCCGGGGACTGGTATGGTTGGCGCTGGAGCCGGATACGGCCGCCCCCGACACGACTGGAGAAAATCACCGGCAACCAGAGGCCCTGAATTTAATCTGTTCGTTCCGGCCCACGGCGGATCGTACCCTGACGGATTTTGATGACGAACCCGTTACCCTTGAACCTAATCATCTCGTCCAAATCGCCCATCAATCCTTTTTGTCCGATGAGCACTGCCGGTTATGGCGCGAACATCTGGCGGATTATGAAATCGAACCCCTGTTTGAACAATTGCGGGAGGCGGAATGCGGTTTCGCCCTGAAAAATGACCAGCTGCGGGAGATCAAAGATTTTGAAGGGTATCTGATCAACTCATTTAAACTGCGCAGCCGCATGAACACGCTGGGATACACGCGCGGCGCGGCCGAGGACGGCGGCTGGTTTTATACCTACCACAAGAATTTCCCGGGCCGCAAACTCCAGGCCGTTATCGAGTTTACCGGCAACGTGTTGCCCGAAGAGAACCGGACGGTGGGATTGATTCAGCTTTATTTCACCGCCCTTAAAGATAGTCATCAGGATGACTACGCCTATGCTCACCGTCCGCTTAAACTGTCCGAACTGCCGGAGGTGATGTTGACGGAATGTGCCAATGATTTGAAGCTGCTGGCCGATGACGGGCCGGGTTATGATGAAGACTGGGAAAAAAAGACGGAGTATTAATGAACAAAGACCATACAACCATGAAGCCGCCGGCAGAGGTATTGTTCAAAGAAGAACTCGAGGTGTTGAAGGCCAATGACACCGGCGTGCGGCCGCCGGGCTGGAATTTGAGCCCTTCCGCCGTCAAAACGTTTATCATCGGCAGTCGTCAGGAAAAACTGCCTTGGCCTCAAAAAAGCAAAAAGAGCGGACTGGTCATCAGCCCGAAATTTTTCGGGGACGATATCCTGGTGGAACGGGCCATCATCTCGCTTTTGGGAAACCGCGGGCTCATGCTGGTGGGGGAGCCGGGGACCGCCAAGTCGATGCTCTCCGAACTATTGACCGCCGCCATTTGCGGCGACTCCCAGCTGACGATTCAGGGAACGGCCGGCACCACGGAAGATCAAATCAAGTATTCCTGGAATTACGCCCTGCTGCTGTCCGAGGGGCCCAGCAGCCGATCCCTGGTGCCGGGGCCGATCTTTGCGGCCCTCAAAACCGGCCGCATCGTCCGGTTTGAAGAAATTACCCGCTGCCAGCCGGAGATTCAGGATACACTGGTCAGCATCCTGTCCGACAAATGCCTTCATATTCCGGAACTCGTGGGGGCGGATAATGTGCTGTTTGCCGAGCGGGGATTCAATATCCTGGCCACTGCCAATTTGCGGGACCGCGGGGTGAACGAGATGTCCAGCGCGCTCAAACGGCGGTTCAATTTTGAGACCGTCAATCCCATTCAGGACAAAAAGCTGGAAATGGAGATTGTGCGGCAGCAAACCGAGCAGCTGTTGAGCGACAGTGATGTGACCGTCGATTATCCCGATGACACTCTGGAATTGCTGATCACCACCTTTCAGGATTTACGCCGCGGCCGGACCGAAGAAGGTGCTGCCATTGAAAAGCCCGGTACGATCATGTCCACCGCAGAGGCCGTGGCAGTGTCATTTTCGGCCGGGCTCGATGCCTATTATTTCGGTGACGCCAACATCAAAGGCACGCATATTACCCGGCAGTTGAAGGGAACCGTCTTCAAGGATGATCCCAATGATATCGGTAAATTAAAGCATTATTTAAATGTCATCGCCAAAGTCAGGGCCAAAAAAGGCGGTGCCTGGAAAGCATTTTATGAGTCCAGGGACATCCTGGCCTGATCCCCATGGCAGCATCATCCACCAAAAAAAAGGCCGTTCGATTCAACAGGAATTGGCCCGGCTGAATGCCGCCTTGATTCAGGAATCCGTCCTGTATTTTCCGGTCCGGCACCACAGCCCGGCCTGTGCCTGGCACCTCAATCGTCTGGTCGAAACCCACAAACCGGCCGCCATCCTGATCGAAGGGCCGGAAAGTCTGAACCATTTTATTCCTCACCTGGCCGATCCGGACCTCAAGGCACCGGTGGCACTGTATTCGCAGTACGTGGATCACAAAGGGTACACCCGGACCGACCCGGAATCGGAAAAAATGTCAAAATCAGCTCCCAGCCGGTTCGGCGCCTTTTACCCGTTGTGTGACTATTCCCCTGAATTGGTGGCCATTCGGGCCGGAACCCGACTTAAGGCCAAAATTGCATTCTGCGATCTGGATTTTGCCATCCAGAAAATTGTCGAGCATCGTCTGATGGATGACTCACCGGCCCATGCAGCGGTCAGTATGTTTGACGAACAATACCTGGCCCAGAACCGATACCTGCGGGAGCTGGCGCAGCGGACCGGCTGCCGGGACACCAATGAACTGTGGGACCGGTTGTTTGAAAGTGAGTTTTGCCGCCAAGACACCATCGGTTTTATGCAAAAGGTGGCCGCCTACTGTTTTTTTGCCCGCCGCAACACACCGCCTGAAGAAATTCAAAGAGACGGCACTTTGGCCCGTGAGAAACGCATGTCCGTCATCATTCGCAACGAGCTCCGGCGCTTGAAGCGGCGCAAAGCAGACCGCCCGTTGCTGGTTGTCACCGGCGGGTTCCACACCCCCTCATTGGTCACCGGTCAAGCGGCGCTCAAAAACGTGAGCCTGCCGGCGGTTGAATTGGACGATCGGGACCGGCTGCATGCCGTTATCCCTTACAGCTACCAACAACTGGATGCCTTGAACGGTTATGCGGCCGGCATGCCGTCCCCCGGTTTTTACCAGCGAATCTGGGAATCCGCCCAAAAGGCGGACCGGGCCGACCTTCATCACGTCAGCCGCGACGTTCTGGTCCAGCTTTCCCGCAAAAGCCGCGAGAAAAATTTGCCGTATCCCGTTTCGACAGCGGACGCCATTGCCGCCAATCAGATGGCCGGCAGTCTGGCACATTTTCGAGGCAATCCGGGACCCATGCGGGAGGACATTTTAGACGGCGTTCGCGCCAGCTTTACCAAAGGCGCCCTGGATGCCGAAGGTGATGTGGTCATGGCGTTGGCCCGCGACATTCTCTGCGGAAACGCCGTGGGTTTTTTGCCGCAACATATCCGCACCCATCCGCTGATCGAGGACTTTCGCAGCCGCGCACAAAAACTTGGGCTAAGACTCGATAGCACTCGCCGCCAACCCAAAGCGCTTGAGATTTATAAAAGAGAAAAACACCGCGACATCAGCCGGTTTTTTCGAATGTTGGAATTTTTGGACATCCCGTTTGCGCGCTTTGCGGCCGGGCCGGATTTTATTGCCGGCACCGAACTGACCCTTACCGTCGAACATTGGGAATATAACTGGAGCCCCTTGACGGAGAGCACCCTGGTAGATTTGTCCCTGAAAGGCGCCACCATCGGGGAGGTCGTTTTGACCCGTCTGCGGGAGCGTCGGGAGAAGATCCAAAACGAAAAGGCGACCGCCGGCAGTGCCGAAGCAGTGGGTCTGTTGCTGGTGAGCTGCCGCCTGGGACTGCACGATATCGCTAAGGAATTCGTGCCCTTTGTTTTCGATTCCATCCAGGCTGAAAATACCTTTGAAACCGGGATTCACGCCTGCCTGCATCTGGACCGGCTGCAGCAATTCAAAAGCCCTCTGGAGACCCGTCAACTGGCGGAGATTCCCCAGCTGTTGGAGACGGCCTACCGGCGCAGTTGTTTTTTGCTGACCAACCTGGCGACCTTGCCCCAAAACCGCCAGGAGACCGCCCTGGCGGCCCTGCCGGAATGCCGGGAACTGATCACGGCCGGCCATCATACCGAATGTTTGGATGTTGCGCTTTTTTGGCACTCCGTTGAAACCGTCCGGGCAAAGTCCGGACTGGAGCCGGGCCTCGAAGGCGGCTTGCTGGGCATGTGCTTCAGTGCCGGCAAATGCACCACCCGGGAGGTTTGCCGCCAAATCGAGGCTCAGGCATCCAGCCGGGATGAAAACGGCAACCGCCTGGCCCGTTTTTTAAACGGTCTGTTTTCCCTGTGCCGCGAAGCGACCTGGAACCAAACGGAAATCATGGCCGCGATCAGCACCATTGTTTCGCAATGGAATGATCATGAATTTTATACGCAACTGCCCGACATGCGGCTGGCCTTTGCGGCCCACACCCCCCAGGAAACCGACCAGGTGGCCGGCTTGGTGGCCCGCATCCTCCGGACCGGGGAATCACCCGATTGGTATGTCCGCGACCTGGATGAAGCGTTCTTTGCCCGCTGCACGGCTGTGGCGGCCAGAGTCGTCGAGAGTTTAAAAGAGGATTGCCTGACCCCATGAGAAATGAAGCCGAATCGCTGCGCTGGCGCTTGATTCTGGGGCGCTACGCCAAAAACCGCATTCAACCCGCCATGGCCCGGGAAGCCACCCGCATGGAAAAGGCCCTGGATTTTCTTTATGGCCGCGAATACCAGGGCCGCGGCATCCGGGGGCGTGACCGTGTGGACGGCGCCAAAGGGCCGGGCTCTCTGGACGGCTCCCAGCTAAGTGTTCCGAAGTGGTTGAATGAGGTCAGGCGCCTGTTTCCCAAAGAAACGCACCGGGTGGTGGAAAAGCACGCCCTGGAGCGCTACGGCCTCAGCGAATTGGTGACCGACCGCAAGACCCTTGAAAGCCTGGAACCGAACCCCGACCTGCTCAAGATGATGCTTCAATTCAAAGGCCGCATGCGAGCCGATGTGCTCAACGCCGCCCGCCAAATCATCCGGCAGATTGTGGCGGAATTGACCGAAAAGCTGGCCCGGGATGTCCGGCAAAGTTTCAGCGGCAAACTAAATCGTTATCGTCACAATCCATTGCCGGTTTCGCAGAACTTTGACTGGAAAGGCACCATTAGACACAATTTGAAAAATTGGCAAAAAGATGACGGCCGTCTGGTGCTGGAGCAGGTCAAATTTTTCTCCCGCCAAAGACGGCGGCTGCCCTGGCGGATCGTTCTGTGCGTAGATCAATCCGGCAGCATGGTCGATTCCGTCATTCACAGCGCGGTTTTGGCGGGCATTTTGGCCGGTCTGCCGGCCGTGGATGTCAAGTTAGTGGTATTTGACACCACGGTGGTGGATTTGAGCCAGTATGTCCAAGACCCGGTTGAAGTCTTAATGAGCATCCAGCTGGGCGGCGGCACCGACATCGGTCAGGCCCTGGAATATTGTGAACAGTTGATTGAATTTCCGCACCGGACGATTCTGGCGCTCATCAGTGATTTTTGTGAGGGTGCGCCGCCCGTGCGCATGTACAGCGCGGTCAAGCGGCTCAAGGAGTCGGGTGTAACCTTAATGGGTTTGGCGGCCCTGGACAGCGAGGCGGCCCCGTTTTTTGACGAACGGATCGGTGCCAAACTTACCGCCTTGGGCATGGATATCACTGCATCAACCCCGAAGAAATTCGCAGAATGGCTGGCCCTGAAGATCTGTTAAAAAAGCTGACGCTGATGATTCGCGCTCTGGATGACGCGGCTTACCTAACGTATGCCAGCAAAGGATTGCTGCGCCGGGCCCGCAAAAACATGAGCGCCGGAGCCGGAGTCCGCCGATTAGAGATGAATGCCGACGAGATCGTTTTTGAGGTGGATAACCATCAGGTTAAAATGGGAGACCGGGGACCGTTGAATTCCGTTTGCACTTGCCCGGCCCCTGATGCCTGCGTCCATATCCTGATGGCCTGCCTTCACCTGGATGCCCTGGCCGCATCGGATGCAGGGGAGATTGAGCCAGCGGCTGCCGAGCCGGCTGAAAATGATACGAAAGCGAATCAATCGCCGGCGAATGCCGAATGGCTGGCAATTTCGGCCGGCAAACTTCGCAAATGGGCCGGAGCGGATGCCTATCGCAAGGCATGGCGCCTTTTGGAAACCCATGAACCCGCGGTGAAAACCCAGGAAGTTCGATTCGAAAACAGCATCAAATGCCGTTTCATAGCCGGCGCCGGCCTGGATGGATTGATCACCAATGCCCCTCCCAAGGAACAAAAGTCCTACGCCACCGCGGCAGTATTGGCGTTTCAGATCGAGCACGGCCTTGCGCCGGAGCGCGGTTTTCAGGAACCTGCCGCGCGCGACGGCATCGATGGATCACTGGCCGGCGAAATTCGGCAACTGCTGGGGCAAATGATTCGCATCGGCCTCAATCATCTTTCCCCGGCTTTCGTACAGCGCATTCACCAGCTCGCGGTATTGTGCCGCACCGGACGGCTGTTTCGGCCGGCCAAAGAGCTTGAAAGCTGCGCCCGGGAAATTGAATGGATCATCAATCGCCATGCCCGGGCCGATATCCCGGGATTGTTCAATAAAATGGCCCGCTTGTACGCCCTGGCGGTTTCCGTCGCCAATCAAGCCCCCCATGCACCGCCGAAATTGACGGGAACGGCGCGATCAACTTATTATGCCGTCGATGCAGTTTCGCTGGTGGGCCTGGGAATTTACCCCTGGGAGACGGCCTCCGGCTTCACCGGTTTGACGGCCCTTTTCTGGTCACCGGAAATGGCGCAATTTTTCAGCTGGAGCGACAGCCGTCCCAATCACGCCACGGGCGGTTTTACGCCCCACCAACGGTATGAAGAGGAATCCCCGTGGTCCGGCGGAAAGCGGCTGAAAGATCTCGGCCGCAGCTCCTTTGTGCTGGAAAATCCGAGAATCAACCAACAGCGGCGCTTGAGCAGTTATCAGGGATGCCGGGTAAAACAATTGACGTCGCGGATAGATCCCTCGCTATTGCCCAGGCCGTTCACCCGTTGGTCGAAACTGCGGGATGCCATGCAGCAAAGCCAAAAACTGGGCCTTAGCCGGGGCGCCCCGCTGGATGCCCTGTGTGTGATTCAACCCCATAGATGGCTTAAACCCGTGTTTGATGAGATCGAACAACAGCTCATCGTGCCCCTCGAAGATGAAGAAAACGAAAAAATTTTTTTGCATCTGCCATTTACGAAATGGACCGAAGCCGCCGTCTATTATCTCGAAGCCGGGTATGCCGGACAATCAGATCGGGCCGTGGTCGGCTATTTTTCGAAACAACCGGTGGAGGGCATTTTCCCCGTTTCGATAATCCGGCATCATCCGGACACGGCGATTTCCGATCTGCTATTCACGCCCTTGCCCAAGAAAAAAATAAAGTGGAAAGGACTGCTTCTGGAGAAAATTCGGCCGTTCCTTCCCCTGCCGGAATTCACTCAGAAGGATGTCGCCAAAACGGCCGCCCCGGAAAACGATATCGCGCTGTTTCTTTCACCCTTGGATGATTTTCTGCTGGCCGCCGCTGAAAGCGGATTTCAACCGGGTGACAAAGGAATGCCAAGACCCGCCGTGGATTTGGCCGGTGCCGGATTTTTGCTGCTGGATGCGGATCTTAAAAACCTCACCTCCGAGGGGGACATCCTGATGGCCCGCTATCATTATCTACTGCACCTGGACGCCATCGGTATCGAAAGATAGAACGATTGAAGAGCCACTTGCCCAAATTCAGACCGCCATTTTGAAAGGTCATGATCAAAGAAAAGAAACGAATGAACGTCGAACATCGAACGTCCAACATTGAACATCGAATAATGAATTCTGTCTATTTTAAATCGAATGAGCGACGTGTGGGGTCGTAGCTCGACGTGTTGGATCGTAGTCCCGCGATACCGCGGGACGAAGTTCAAAGAGCGAAGCCCCAAGCGATTCTATCATTCGTCATTCGTCAATCGACATTCGTCAGTCATTGAAGTTTCCGATGAACTCATTTGCCATTTCGTCCTCGTGCTCGAAGCTTTTGTGCCTCTATGTGTCGAGTACGAGTACGAGGACGATTTAGAATCCCTTTCTTGGGGTGGGTTAGTATAGACGTTTCATAAGAGGGTCGCCGCGACCCCAGTTCTGTTATCTGACTTCTGTCATCTGTCCTCTGACACCCGACACCCGAAACCCGACACCTGAACACTGCTGGGACCTCCGGCCTCAAATGCGTTACTTGGACCACCTTCAATCGACAGCCAAGTCTACGTTTGACTTTTGACATTTTTTGGAGGGTCAAACGTAGACTTGCCCCCCACCATTAGATGAAAAATTTTGTTTTGCATCCGCCTGACGGAGAAGCACGTCCTGGCTGTCACCCGAAATGACTGGTTAGCCGCCACTTTCTCAAATATCAAGAGCAAAGCGAATGGCCTGCCCATCATCGATCATCTTTGCCGATGGCAAAGAAGTGATCAAAGGGCCAATTTTTCCCTTTGGAACAGTCTGCAAATGGTCGCAGTTGACAGCGCAATCTCGGAGCATTCCATCGGCTTTCGAAAGATATACCTCAGACGGTATATCGCGGACAGTAGCTGTAATTGGAGCAACGGTTACTTCACCAAGGTATTCCAACACAGAATCGCGAGTTAGGATCAGAACCGGTCTCTTTTTATCTGGTCTTATGAACTTGTACCAGCGTATTTCGCCGTGTTTCATCCGTCACCCCAGGCTTGCTCTGTTTCCCAAACAGAAAATTCATCGGCACCAACCGGGTTCCGCTCGTACCCTTGGCGATGCTTACGCTCTAATTGCTCAATGTTGTACCGCGTGAGCGCATCACGAAGGGCCTTTCTTGTAAAAGCAGAACGATTTGTGCGGAGTTGCTTTGAAACACGATCAACCGCTTTGACAAGGTTATCAAGGGTCATTTGGACAGTCCTCATGTCGCACCTCCTTAATGTGGAGTTATATAGCTCTACTAATCCACATTATAGGCGATGTCAAATCGTCGTAATAGGCCAACGGGGCGTTTCACCTGCCGGCAGTGAGCTTAAACGCCGGATTTTAAGCTGCTTAAACTCGGGTTTGGGATTTGTAAGCTAACGAATCGACGTAAAGCCGCACTAAGAAACATGTCCTGGGAAAAAGCGGTCATGAGAGAATGCTTTTCCAATATAAAATATATAGATATGCATATAATCATGTCCCTCTAAACCTAATAAATCGGCCGGTCAAATCGAAAAAGAGACTTATGCAGATATCGATAATGCGTCCAGCTCAATTGTTGTCATTTCAGGTTCTTGTACTTGACATCTCGCTATACCTGTTGATAAAGTCATGTAAAAACAACGCCATAACCTGTTTTAAGTGGAAATGGACGAATGGAATTTGAGTGGGACCAAGGCAAAGCCGAATTGAATTTAAAGAAACACGGGATTACTTTTAGCGAGGCAGCAACAATTTTTGGAGATCCTTTAGCTATCACATTCGATGACCCTGATCATTCTGTCGATGAAGATCGCTTTATCACTTTTGGACTTTCACGATTTAATCATCAATTGGTCGTGTCGCATACAGAAAGGGAGGGCAAGATGAGAATAATAAGCGCGCGGCCCATGACAAGACAAGAAAGGAAGATCTATGAAGAAGGTTAATTCTGATGAATTACGCCCTGAATATAATCGAGATGATTTAGGGCATGGAATTCGTGGTAAACATTATGACGAGTATAAATTAGGCACTAATCTGGTACTACTCAGCCCAGATGTTGCGGCAATGTTTCCAGATGAAGAGGCTGTTAATACTGCGCTCAGAGACCTTATCAAACTAGCACAAAAATCAGTCCATCTAACGAAGTGATGGGACAGATGCCCAAAGTTGCGACACTTTGACGTCGAATCTAGTTTGGGTGTCATAGCCGGTAATGGTTATTAATCAGAAAACATATCGGGTTACTTGTAAGCCTCCGGCCCCTGCTGCAGCTGCTTGTTGATCATTTCACGAATCCCCTGAAGACTTCTGCTTTTCGTTCTTAGAATGCCCATTTTAATGTCAAAAACATCACTTTAAACCCAATTTACAGGGCTGTTTTGGGCGTAAACCCTTAATTGTCAAGCATTCACCGTGGTCCGATCCCATTTCATTTCTGAAAGCGGATTTCAACCGGGTGACAAAGGAATGCCAAGACCCGCCGTGGATTTGGCTGGTGCCGGATTTTTGCTGCTGGATGCGGATCTTAAAAACCTC
>Ga0056128_1004385_pt1 | contig 17658 bp, 8 predicted proteins | sample WorMetLIZISLAND2_FD_71113 | JGI IMG/M metagenome (GOLD analysis project Ga0056128, IMG submission 71113) | Marine gutless worms symbiont microbial communities from Max Planck institute for Marine Microbiology, Germany - Olavius geniculatus... ... | reverse complement strand
GGGATTCCATGTGGCCCGCCATCGTCCCACATAAATTGTAGTTTTGGTCCGGTGATTAGTCAGATGAAATCAACTTGCAAAATTCAACAATGTTTGATGGTCTTTTGCGTTTCCAAATTTTAGAAAAAATGGGCGAATTTGCCGTTTTCATTGAACATTCGGAAGCAAAAAGTGTTTCAGCTTCAGGGGGGAAGCCCCCCTGACACCCCAACCAGGGACTCTGCCCCTGGACCCAGCTGGAGGCTCTACCCCAGACCCCCCTTATAGGCTTGCGCTCCACGCGCTCGCCATGGTCCCCCTTGACTGCGGCCCACCAGCTGGTGGAAAATTGACTAAGTGGCCCGCAATGTCAAAAAGGTTGGACAGCACTGCTTTATAGAAACTGAAATGATTTTCAGAACCGGCATAACACTGGATTACGGTACTTAACATAGCAAATTTGTCCTTATTAATACATAAAACTCAAACCACTCTGCAGTTTTGTGTGTAACATGCAAAGCAGTAATAACGTCCACTTTCATCTGTTGAGCACCAGGCAGGTCGGCTTCTAATGTATTGTACAGCACAGAACTTCATAAATCGATTTTTGTCTAAATGAATTCTTAGTTCATTGTTTTGTAAAGCATGCATGGCGTCATCATTAATATTGTAAATATGCAGTATGGTCAAATGTACATGTAAGCTTAGGTTCATGCTGATTCCAGTGCTATCTGCTTGTTGATAATATTACTTAAAACCTTATCTGTCCACATCGCTGTTGTTTGTTGTTGAAATTGTGACACTTTGTCATTCACCATCTTTAAACAGAAAAATAATGCTGACAATTATTTTTGAGCTCACTTGGTGTATAACGGTTTGCACAATTCTCTAGCTTCATTTAACAATACGGTTGTGATTCTGAAGTGTCAAGTGCAGTTTAATATGCAGCGAGTTTTATTTATGCACACTTTGGTGGTTTCTAAATTAACTATTTATCAGTGTCAACGTGCTTTAGCTTCTTCATGTGACCTGTTAAAAAATGCACATGTCACTGAAACAATAAACCACTTGAACACTGCCTCCAAATAAATTATTATGATCGACACATTGTCAGAGAAAGGTTGGCGCAATAAGCAGTGGCGGTTCTAGCCCACAATATCTGGGGTTAAGGCCCCACGGCGAGCGCGGTAGCGTGAGCCTATAGCCGGGGCGCCCAGCGGGCAGGGTCCAGGGGCAGAGCCCCTGACAAGGGGACAAAGGGGCAAAGCCCCCCCCAAAGCACTTTGGTTTTTTGATGTTCAATGGAAGGCACAAAATTGCCCACTTTTATAAAATTTGCAGCCCAAAGAAATCAAATATTTGTGGCCATGGGTGGCCACGAAACTGGAAGGCCTGGAGCAAAACGGGGGGGGGGAGGCTGTGCCCCCGGCCCGGACCTAAAACTGCTACTGGCAACAAGACAGTACAACGTTGTGAACTAGTTCATGTACAAAATAATCTGATATCTCAGACGCTGGATTTATTGTCATAGCCGCAAGTCTATAGCAATGGTGCACAACCTTTATTGCTCATTAAGTAACTCCGGGCCACAACAGTACAAAATACTATTATCATTAATGATAAAAAACAGCAGTTATAATGTATTACGCATTTTACCAAGCTTAATGGATTGTTATCAATTGAAACTGAAGGTATGCAGCACAGTGTCACTTGAAGCAAGTGCAAAAAGCTAGAAAATTAAAACAACAAGTGATCAATTATCAAAGCATGTACTTTCATATATGATAGTTTTGGTGGGTTTTTTGGATGTCAAGGGCCAGATAACAACCTGTAGCAAACCTGTGGCCCCACAGGCCCAACATTATGCGCCACCGGTCATGTCACACAACTGTGGTATCCAGATACAGAGTAGTAATAATATAATCATTTACAATATAACAGCAGAACCGTATTGCATAAATATGAATTTGCAAGCACATGCCACATATACAACAAAAATTCGAAGACGTGATTAACATACTATCTACTACATTGTCTGGGTCTTTTTGGCTGCATATTTGCATATATTGATACAAAATGCCATAAGAAACTGCAAAAAAGAGACGCTATTTACACGCAAAAAACGAACATGACACCTTGCATTAAATCTGGCTTTGCCAACACACACATGCCAGCTGTGAATGGTGACCACTCTACAGACACTTTGACATTCCTGACAATTTCCCTGATGATTCGCGACATTCTTTAACATTTCAACCGGTACTCATACTATGATGACATAGCGATAGTGGCGGAGGAAGAGAATGTACGCCAAGAGATGACTACCAAGCTTGAAGAACAAAGCGCACAAGTTGGACTGAATATAAGCCGGGAGAAAGCGAAGGCCATGGGAATCACCCAATGCTCATCACCACAGCCAATAGCCGCTGCACAAGGGAACATAGAATATGTAGAAAGATTCACCTACCTGGGAAGTGTAATATCTAGCAATGGAGATGAAGCAGATATCAACACTCGACTGGCAAAAGTAGCAGCAGTCTTCCGACGACTTGACGTGTGGCGATCCAGCATGCTTAGCCTCAAGATTAAACTGGACCTCTACACCTCCCTCGTCGTCTCTACGGCCAATATACGCCAGCGAAACTTGGAAGAGTACAGCTAGAATATGTCAGCAGCTGGACTTCATTCACCAGCACAACTTACGGAAGATTCTGGGCATTACATGGAAGGACCACGTGACTTAACATGGAGGTGCTAAGCCGGACTGGGCAGCGAAGATTACAAAACATTGTAGCAGAGAGACGACTTTGGATGGCAGACCATATCATCACCTGGACGACCAGCCAATCATGCCATGTCATGGACCCCTCGCGGTAGTGGCAGACAACGACGCCGTCCAACGAAGACTTGGCAGTCTACATTCAAAAAAGACCTGGTGGACCAAGGAGTCCGGGCTGTGGCTACAAACAGAAGCAGATGGTAAACTCTTGCTGCCCATTGTCCTGCCAAGGACCGGAGGATCTAAGTGCTAAGTGCATACTATGTATGTACCACTAGTGTTAAAGTCGATGATCATAGTCTGAGTTTATATTCAGTGACAATGAAACTAAAACAGCAGTAAGCAACGTTCAACAATAAACAGCACAGTGCACAGAGTACTAAGTGAGTGATACTAAAAAGCCTGTTGATGCAATTTTTTGAATGTTTTTGAGCAATTTTGCCTGAAAAGATTTTTCCCTGGCAATTCCCTGACTTACTGAAATGCCTGACATTTCCCTGACATCAGTAAAATTCCCGAACATTTCCAGGTTTCCCAGACAAGTGGTCACCAAAAACATCCACTACCACCAGTCACTGACCAACAATGTTTAAATCAGAGGCGCACAACTTTTGAGCCATGGGCCATACAACATAAGTATTCACATCAAAATGCTACAACCAGTAATCATGAAAAAAGCAAACAAATATATTGTATTACACATTTACTGGCATAGGTGAGGTGTGCCTATCTGAAGGTGGTAAGTGCAACTCAAAAGACCAAAATTAGTAAGACAATAATAGAATAATTATATAATATTTTTCGTTCTTCCTTTAAACATCGTGGGCTGGATAATAATCTATCACAGGCTAGAGCACTATGTTAGGGATGCACTAAATTTCAATAACAAAAATTCACCAGAAGCTGGTGGTAAAAATTACTGCATATCTCAGTAACAGCAAGGCAAGTTTGATTACATTTAACAACTGACTGTGAACAGTCCACTAGCACTAAAATTGTAGCAAATAGCAAATAGGTAAACAAAAGTTGGATTTGCCAAAATGGTCGGACGTTAGACATGCGAGATCCAGTGCAAAAATGTGGTACAATTCTACACATTACAGTGCCTACAGACCTACGACAGTGCTGAACAATCCGACAGTAAAGGCTTACACCACTGAAAAAATACAAACACTACGTCATGCTATTTACACAGTGAGTGAATGAGTGAGTAGGGTTTAACGTCCAGCCCGACACAGTATAGGTCATTTCGGGGATGGCCTTTGCAGGCAAAATTGCATATACACATAATAACGGAACAAAAAGTTTAACCTTTACAGAAAACTTTAACCTTTATGAATTACAAAACACAAAAAACAATGAAAACCTAAAATTGTAAGAACTGCCGATTATAACTGTGCATATATAACGATAATGGCAGTTCTAATAATCTTCCCTGTTATCCTCCAGTCATCAATCTCATAACGCTGTCTGTTGGAAGATCCCACACAAAAAACACTTTCGTTTGCAGCAATCATCAATGTTCTCCATACAGGGATATTTGTCAGAAAAAAAGAAATGCCTCCAAGCTTGCGCAGTTTTCTCTCAATTCAGACAATTTTTCAATTCACATTATGCTTTACCAGGTAACGAGCTAAAATGCATGTCAGTTGAATTATGGCATTTTTATACAGTGACTAAATAGATTTGTAACACCACAGAGTAAGGAGAATCGGTCATTTCATGTCTCATATTATATTCATCTTATAGGCAAAGTGTTAAGTACTAAATACAGCTGATACTGGTCTACATGTGGTATTGTAAAGAGACAAGTCACTGGTGATCGGTTAACAGTTAACTAGAGGAAATTGGACAGCTAAAGTTAGTGGACATTTGACTATTACTTGTTGTTCATTCCAGAAACGTGTTTTAACACTTATACAATTAGGGCAGTTGAGAGCCAGAAACGAGCCCTAAACCAGTAATGAAATGTGGCACGGGAAAACTATGGATAGAGACAGCTGATGCAGATGATAACTGACATCCGAAGCAACTACAGAAGTGCTGTCAGAAAAAAAACATGCAATGAGTATTATTGCACGCAATACACAGACATATTTCACACGGCAATACCCAGTCTGTAATTCTTGTCATGGAAAGAAGATTCACAAAACTAATTCATCTAATAAATATTAAAATATCCAAGGAGTCTCAACAACAGCAAGTACAACTAACATTAATTGCGATCAAACACCATTCATACTATGTACAGAATGCTTCAATCCTGATTCAACGTCAGTAAAAAGTACAGCTACTCACTGCAGGAATTGAACGCTAACAAAAATACAGACTCTGCTGTAACTATCTGCAAATATATTTAGTCTTGTGAACGAGAACTTGCACAGACATAATAGTAATCACCAAAACAACTACATACTGCAAGCTACAACATATGCAGTGCAACGAGTGCACAAACGACTTCAAGCACTGCTGACAGTTCACTAGTCTGAAGCGGCATTAGTTCGAACAGTGCAAGGCTAAAAGACAGGATTAGCAATATGGTCAGGACTAAGGATAAATTGCAGCTTTGGCTTTGGCAGACCTTGGCTATGGAGGTACCTGGCTATGGCGGACCAAGTTTTAGTCAATATCAGACTAATAAACAGTCACTCAAACATCTGTGGCAAAAAAATGCAAAATAACTCCTAATATCAGCACTGGCTGAGCAAATGCACACGGTGGTAATCACACAACATATTAACAAAGCAGATGCCATAAGATCGATAAAGTTGGCCAACTTTTGTGGGCATGGTTTAGTCACGTGAAAAAAATGGGCCAATAAAACTGTTGAATCATGACACATGGCCAGTTTTTATCATCTGCAACTTCCTACAATATCAGCCTCCCAAATACAGAAGAGCAATCTCGAACTTATTATTTTCTTCTGCATCTAATGAACAAAAATAAATATTATAGACTAAAGACAAAACAAATAACTAAAACAAATATTCATCTACCATTTTAAACAATCACCCCAAGGCAACATAAACGAAATCTGTTGAGAGTCATACAAAAAAGTTGACCGATTTTATCATCGAGAATGGAACATGTTTTAACTCGAATGACAAAATCAGCCAATTCTGACGGCTGACAAAATCAGCTGAGTTTTGCATGACAGACGACAGATTTTCGTTGACCAATTCTGTTGACAGACAAAATCGGCCAACTTTGTCGATTACCTGACATTCCCTTACGCAACACAGGGGCTGCACTCAACACACTGGACATAAAACATATCTATAACATATGCACAAAACGACAACCTACCTACTGTATACATTAACTTCAAAAATGACCACCTAATCAAGATACTGATACAAACGTATGCATATCTGAACCGACAAAGTGCTCTATTGACAATAAAGTGCTGGGTGATAAAATCTATGCACCTACAAAGCAGCAATTTTTAACAAGTAATGATATATTTTCAAGCAAACAATGCTGATAGTGTGTTGATATATCGCTGACCTGTGAAAGAGTACAGCACCACTGTTGTTGCGCTACACAATCTAACTAATGTCGTACACTGGCATAAATATAATCAGCATATTTCTGGAATGTAACAGTAATATCGCAACCAACATCGCACATGGGCAAAATACCGGCCAATACGAAAAAAGCATAGACAGAAATCCATCAAATTTGAAGACAGAATAACAGACATTGCCGCAGAAATTGCACACAAATTAACTGAAATGCAGAAAGCGACAGGCAAAGCATGAAACACAGCAAAAATTGCATAAATGTCAGCACGGCGTCATCATTAGTCAATCGAGTAACGAACAAATCGCAATAATATTGAACAAAATTGCGAAAACACATCTAACTTTGACTGAAACAAGAAGAAACAAATCAAGCATTGTGTCAGCCTGTATACAACCAACCTACATAGAAAACGATCACAACCGCTCAACTACATCCGCCGAGTGAAATTCTCTGGAAAAACGCCCTTCTCTTTTGTCGACTCCTTCACTCCCATCAGCCAACCCTCATCCTGCATTGACCAATATGAAGAATACTGTTAACTAATGATATGGGCTATTTTCCTGCATATAAAGGCATGGCCGTTTGCCCGAAATCACACATGTGAAATGTGCAAAAATTTCATCTTCACATATCCGATCGCAATTTTTGAATAATTCCACAAACTTTCTACATAACAAATTTTATTGAGTGGTTTTGCATTTTAGCCTGCAATTTGTGCTGCATAAAACCGTACGTGTATATGCCACAGTGTGCTGCATATTTTAACAAGAGGGTGCGGCCATTAAGGGGCCGCCCGCTATGGGGCCATCCTTGCAGTTGAGTACGTGTTAGACGGAGGGAATAATATTTCAATATTTGCCCATCACTAGCTAATATCGCAAAAGTACAAAGTAATCTATGGTTTTGTCAACGAGTCTATGTAAACAGTAAGCAATAAACATAGAGATGTTGAAGTTAACAACGCAATTAGCTGGCGTGACCTTGACATCTGACCCCTTGACCTTGAAATTGGTCCACGGGGTGCTGGTGTCCCAGGGACCCTTCCTTCCAAGTTTGGTATTTGTAGGCCTTTTCGTTTTCCCTCTAGGTGGAGGCATGGGACAGACAGACGGACAGACAGGATCAACACATGATGGGGCATCCTTCTACGAAGGACGGCCCCATAACAAGCCCCGCACATTTCTGTGCATTTTGGCACCAAAATGAAGCTCATAATACTTCCAGAAAAATGTCCACTATAAGTAAATATCACTAGTTAATGTAAGACGTAAACCTAAAGATATGACCACTCATCACTGTTAGGTTACCATCTTAATATGACGTGTGAGAAAAAATTGTCCGTTTGTTTGAAATTGTCTGTCTGTCCTACCCCTCTGGCGCCTCCTGTGTGTTGCACGGTCATGGAGGCTGACCAGGGCATTTCAGTCCTTGGGGCTTAGGTACGTGTGCCCCACCTTGCTCCCCACTTCCCCCATGGGCAGCCCGACGGGTTTTAGGTGCCGGGTACCCACCCGTAAAGCAATGGACCCACAAATAGGGTGGGAACTTTGCTAGTACAATATAAACATCATAGATGATACGATTAACCTTTCAGAAGTACATTCTATTCAGCTAGAAAAGCACATTCTGTAAATAGTATAACACAATAATTACACGCCTATGATTTGCTGCAACACGAAAATGTTGGCTGACTGATTGAAAGAACTTGAAATCAGGAAAAAGATGCATGAACAAAATATGTGGTTGTCTTTACCTGTTCCTCTGGGTCATCAAATGGAACAACCGTGATAATTTCATCTGGTTCAAATGACAGCTCGTCCAAATCTTCACCGACATATTTGTGAGTAGCCTGAACCTGTCAACGGATGCCAGTCAACACCACTCCATAGATTCACAATTTGCAACAACCTTCGTAACACATTCGTAACATTTACAAAAAACAGATGTAACAGTTAACATGACTTAACATGCAAATATGATGTCAGAATTACATCACTGGAAGCAATCGATAATCAACTTTGACATCAACGGAATATAAAAATAATTCACCTAAAAATTCCCTGAAAATTTAGCAAAATGTAAACATTTTTCAGACAAATATAGAAGAATGCAAGACTGGTTGTTTTTTATACCCAAACACAGTGTAGATTGAGTAATGTGATGGGATGTGAACGGCGCAATTTCTGAGCATCAAGACCAGTTTAGTAGTTATTGCAAAAATGCATTATGCTTTTAGCAAGCTTGAGTTCAGTGTTCAAGTACGACAGTCAAAACAAAAAGTATTACTCTCAAGGTTGCAAAAACCCGCATTTTTGAAAAAGCCCAACTTGGTGAGTTTTTGTGTGGGTTAAACCAGCCAGCCAGTCAGTCAACTTGCTAAGTTTTTGGAATTTTTACGGGTTTTCAGTTGGTTGATACATATGACTCATTTCTCTTTGTTCCCACAGCAGAGAATATACCAATATTTGCAAATTCGTATTAAAATGTTTCAAAAACTTAGCCATAATGAAATATCCCCGGGCCATTATTAGTGAAACAAGAAACTATAATTGGGTGGGTTTTAGCGGGTTTATGAGGTATCTACCCAGGTGTCCCAACAATGCTTACTCTGAAGAGGACTCTATGCTCAGGGACAACATCATGTGTCAGTAACTCGGTGGCTGACAGTCGTGCTCCGACAGCAGTCTCGGAGGTCTTCTGATGGTCTTCCTCATCACTGGCCGACCTCACTGCATTGGCACTGACTTCCAGAGATGTCGTCTCGGCATTCACCTGAAACCACGGCTCAATCAGTCATTCGTTCCTATACACTTGGCAGTGTAACTGTAACTGTATGCACAACAATGCCACAACTTTGCTCTAAAAATAAAACTGATTTACGTCGGACGTAGTGCTAAGTCAGTATGCATGACAACGTCTTAGCACTAGTCAACTCTTACTTCTGAACTAGTTCTAGTCACTGTTGCGGCCTGTTGTAAATATTTAGTTGGTCACTGTGAATGTAAGCAGCAGCAGCTATCATAGCTCTCTATGGCAGCATTTAACATGCAGTCGAATGTAACTTGCTAGTTTGAAAGAAGTTGGTCACAACATAAGCTGTACTTTCAAGCTAAGTTAAGACAATGTTATATATACCACCCATTAACTGTGCTTTACATCATAGCTGTATGAAAATGTAAATGTAAAGACTGACACACGCCACAAGGTCTGAAGAGTGGCATCAATGTTTCCTTGGAGCTCTGCCAAACACCAGTTTGCACAGCTTATATTATCAGTTAAAAATGCACACTCAAGTAAGTAAGTAACATCAGCAACTATAGTGCTCAAAACAATAGCAGATAAGAATGTGTCATTATGTGGGTAATGTACAAACTAGCAGATGGGATAAGAAATATGGACAAAAAAATCGGTCTTCACACTGGACCAGAAGACCACCATGGAGGGTGTAGAGGTGCCATGCTCAGACAGACTGTTCCTGTTCCAGGTATTGTGACTGTCACAATTAACTAGCAGAAACTGACCAGCCAGAGTTCATGGACATTTAACTATTACGCGCTGTTCATTCCAGAAATGTGTTTTAACTTATCTGGTTATATGATCAGTTGAGAGCCAGAAACGAGCCCTAGACCAAAATAGTGAAGCCTGGGAAAGCTGTCACAATACAAGACAATACAGATCAGCACTGACCTGTTCTTTCACAGTACTGGATTCTGACTCGAACTGTCTTGCTGGCATTGCAGCAGGCTCTGGTGTGTATGGAGTCGGAGATTCAGTGACTGACGCTGTCATCTGGATATCTACCGCAGTGTCGCCGTTGTAAGCTGTCGGGTACTGAGGTATGCCTGCATCCACTGCCGGAGTAATTACCTTGGGAGATGCCACAGGAGACATATCTTTAGCTATAATATACACAGCACACAGTTCTATTATGCAGCCATCCTAACAGACTGCATTATAGTTCTTGACCATCATTGGTCAGTCCCATTCGGGCTCCTAACTCAAAAAAATATACAACTAAAAGGCACTTGAGAGATTGCATATCTCTGCCAACTGAAGTGATTTAAACATTACTACTAGTGTTGTTACAGTTATCGAAATCGGCACCGAAACCACGTTTTTTTAGCAATATCAAACCCTATCGAAACCGTGGTTTTTGGCTCTTTATTGACGGTTTTGTTTTCCAATTTCAATAAACGTAGCAGCTCTGGCATCTTGGCTGTGCAGTAACTGTTAATAGTACACGTACGCCACAGCGAGATAGGCCAAGCGGCGCCAAGCGGAGTCGCGACTCGCCTCCCCACTTCTCTCATTGCCGGGTGTTACAGCTCTGCATCGAAGCTAAGATCGCCAGCGGCACTGCGCCCCACGTGTGTGGAGGAAGGGGGCCGTCAGTGAAGTGCTAATTACTGCTAGACAGTGAAGCAGTGTTTCACAACACGAGCCACGCTAGTGATGCGATGACACATGCCATGGTGAGAGGGCGTGACCGGTTACATAATAGGTATTTATTGCAATAGTGGCGAGCGACAGAAATTATAGATGTCGCTGCAAAGAAAAGGGAGAAAAAATAATAGCCGACATTGCTGCTTGTGCTGTTGGTGCAATGACATCATTGCCATTATGAGTCATCATGTACACACACAGAAGAACAAAACGACCAAACTCTTAATCTCCTCCAATGTTCACTACGCTCACCTTGGCGAAGATAAAAACAAAAATTAGAGTCAACATTAACTTTCCCTAGTGTGAGAGTACACCAATTTTTAGCTGTAAAAGTCAAAGGTCAAAATTACAAATAATCTTAAGTTCTGCAGTGTATAACTATAGGCTGGGATTGGCATGACATACTTTCCAAGTTCTACACACCACAATGATGTGACACTTGAGCTGTACTTAACTGTTGCATGAAATACCAGATTAATATCTCATCCACTATCAAAATTTTGAAAACATTACTTCACAGATCGGTGAGAAGTTAGTCACAAAAACATGTGCATAATTATTGCTATAAAAACCACACACACATTACACACTCAGTTTCCATATAGTCACTAACCGGCCATTTTTCAGGATACCAGGCTACTCAAGGTCAAACCAGTCAGCAGAAAGTAAATTCGCAGAAGATGACGATAAAGGTAATAAGATGCTGATTACCAGACACGTGTGAAATGCTTGACTCGAGACGTTCACGCTGTTCCAATGCAGGTCCAGCATCGGCAGCTGCAGGACTGGTGGGTGCAGAATTGTTCAAATGTCCCGACTCTCGATTACCGTAGCTCCCACCACTGTACAACATCCCCAGACACTAGCTACAAACAACTGCACATTACCAAACTACATGGCGCACATACATTCAGTTTTTTGGCCGACCGCTAGAACTGTAAGCTTAACGGTCAACCCTTTGTTGTCGTTATCATCCGTCTGTCTGTCATGGACGTACTGTAGCTAAACGGTGCAAGATAGGGCTTGGGTTGCTATTAATCACTAACTGGAAGTTGCATACTGCCTTTCAAATGATATATAAACCGACGACCTTGAAGGATCATAATGACTATGCAATGCCAATCGTGTGGTATTGTGGCTCAATGTAAGTCGTAGGGAGTCTGCAATGTTACCATCGGATAGGGCGGTGACAACTTCCAACAGGCTGTCACTCAACAGTAACCATGTGGCCATCTGCAGCGGTTTGGCCGCAATACTTAGTGATTGGGAGTTGGATGCTGGGTTTTAAACGTAGGCGGTGCAGTTAGCCCCACCCTAGTGACAGCTGGGATTCTTGTTTTCAACTAGTCTACATGATACAAAATTGACAATCACAACACCAACATCAACTGAAGTATACTGGTAAGTGGCTTGATGGTATGTTAAAATGGATACACTATTCCTATGCTCTTTATAAAAGCTTCCTCTGTGCATCTACAGCAGACTTACCAAAAAATGATTATGACAGACGAAAACATTGATCTGGAATTGTTAAGTAATTATAAATTATACAAACTTAGGTGGTTGAAAGGTGAAAAGCTATAGTTAAAAGCACACGTTTATACTGACATAAAAACCTATAGACAAGATGCAGGAGTTTGAAAATGAAAGAAAACTATGATGACTAAACGTATTATGTGCATAACAGCTAATATTTTTTTGGAAACAATGAGACTCAAACAACAACAACAACAACAGATTACAACAACAATCTGCTCTTCTTCTAACAACAGAATAGCCATTGCAATAAACTGCGAGGGCCATCCCAAAAGTTTCTGGCCTCGACATATTAGACAACAATATTTTCCACAATCTATACATCAATGAAACGTACATCCTTTACTGACTCACATGAGTCTGCTGCAGATATGACGTTATTGTAATTTATGACGTCATTTAAATTAAAACGATATTTGGTGTCAATGAAAGACACTTGAGACATTCATCATCGTGGATAGCAAACATCACCATGATCGAATTTCAGATTTTATCAGACAAGTGCAGCCAGGGTGGCCACATTTTTAGGTAGCAAAAACTTTTCAAGGACTTTTAAGTACCTTTTCAAGATCCATTCCACGCTATTTCAACACATCATGGTGACTCTGAGCAATTAAAATCCAAGAACATTCGAGACCCTCTGACATCAAAATCCAAAGCTTTCAAGACCTAACATAGTTTCAATAACTTTTCAGGTCCCAGAAAAAAATGAAAAAAATTTCAAGAAGTTTCAAGAACCTGCACGACCACCCCGAGAAAAATCATTGCAATAAAGTGAATAAACTACTATCAGCAGATGTAGAGCTGAAAAACTCACGAGGTACGGACTGCGACAGCAGCTGAGTAAGGGGCATGAGCAGCAGCAACTGTACCAGCCTCATCAGACAGCCGACCAGCTGCCTCAACGGCATTGTCTTTCACCTACCACAACCATTCAACACACTACTTAGAACTATACCAATGGGTGAAGGCCTAGTGTGGCTGATTGGGGCAGTGGCATGTCTGCTAGCTGCAAATTGCGGGTTCAATTGTTTACCAAAGCAGGCAATAGATGGCTGCATAGCGCACTGCAGTATCATTAGTTCATGCCAATCAACTGCCACTTGTCCAGAGATTGTAAAGCGCTTCTGGTTTTATGTAAGAAGTGCTGAAGCAAGTACCAAACCTTTACCTTTTACCCAATATTGAGTCCTGATGGCATCTGATTACAAAACTTAATGCAGAATAGCACACTGCAATTATAACTACATCTTGTAAGCAAAATGACCTACATATAGTGCCTAAGAAAATTTCACATGCAACTGGCATTTATCGCTGATCACTGCAGCGATCACTGCATCCTTTGCAGCTATATGCGATGTATGCAGTATAAAGTATGAAAATGAGATGGTCCAATTTGATTTTGTAGCACCCTGTATTTATGTCCATTCGATGCTGCAGTACTACTTCAGCAACAGTTAAATGCTCCTAACTAGTGTAATAAGTTGCCTATCAGACTATCGCCAACAAAATTTACAGAAGACAAAGTACCAGAAAACAGGTAAAAAAAATGCATGAATACTGCAGAAAGAGTATTATAAAAATTTATTGATTTGCAACAAAAAACAACAAAATAAACTAGTGGTGTAAATGTACAACAGACAAGCTTCCAAAGATGGTTAATATCAGTAATAGAGTGCACTAAACTAATAAAAATCAATCAATCAAATTACGCTATAACACTGTCATACAAGTTGTGGGGCACTTGATATAACACTTGCTACTTACTGGAGAGTCAAGTACTGGTTGAAAAAATAAACAGGGGAAAAATTAACAAATATAATAAACTGCAATCATTATAGGGAAAATAAATATTAAAGACAACATGGCCTAAAATTAAAGTATATAACTAATAAATGCAAGTGGTGATAATAAGGGTGACAAAAATTTTTAGATCAAAGCGATGTTCAAAGATAAAAAGTAATGTTCGCTATTTTGTGTTATACAAATACCAACTGCTAAAATAAGTAAACAAAATTTGTATTTATCTGTGGTTTTGCCTTGAATACAAAATGATGAACATTACTTCTTATCTTCAAAATTGCTTTTATCTTAAATCTTTTATCACTTTTATCAGTGCCACTTAAGTTTATTAATTAAATAATTTAATTCTGGACCATATTCTTTTCATGGCTTAGTTCCCCTTTAAAACTAGTAGATAATAACCTTCGCCGACTCGTGCTGGAAAGTTGCCTCTATGCTGCACAGCGTACTGACAAGTGTTGCTATGAATGGCACTCGACTACAACACGCACACAGCACAGGCATCTTTGTAAATTTGTGATATACACAATTAACTTCACTATCAACTTACAAATTACAATTACTAGTATATGTCAATCACTGTCATGGCTGGGATAACGTTAGAATCTAGCCGCTGCTATAAGCAGCCAGATGGAGAAAACTAATTTTTTAAGCAGCCAGTTACTAACGGCAGCAACCACTGACTGAAGCTGAATGTATTTCTGGCACACAGTTTGATTCAGGGAGATGTAAGATATATACTGCATAGGCATAGGAGAAAGTTTTCTGCAGCCCTTTGTCTGATGATGTGCAACAATAAAGTTGGCTTGCGTCAGCCAACTGCAAACTGTTCTTATGTAAACAAGTTACATTGGTTTCTTGACAATAAGTTTATCATGGATAACAACAAAGCCAGCTTACACGAAGCCTGCAGTTATCAGAAATCAACACCATTATAGTGCACAACGGTGCACACTCAGCAGTGGCTGAGTCAGGTCAATGACCTATGTGTTCTAAAACAATGGTGTACAATGTGCAATAGATTATAAGTGTGCACAAGAGACAGACAATGGATGACAAACAAGTCCATGTTACATAAGAATGGGTACCGGTTAGCAACATTGGTGAAATTACCTCAAACTCAAGAAGCAATTTCACTGAATAATACTCTGCATAACGTCAGACCTTTGGTACAATGCAGGCAGCGAGTGATGCAAGTCAGAATTGATGGCATCATAGACGTGCTTTGCTGCAGTCAGCTCATCGGACGCCTGATGGAACAAATATCATCATAGCAACAGCAAATACACAATCTCTGTATGACATTCATGTCACACAGGACAACATCGACAACCAGTCAGTCAGTCAGTTGACCATTACATTGTGCAACATGTGCTAGGCCCTTAGCCCTTATCTGTAAAAATTATGGGGCCCATATCTGCAAAATCCCTTACCTGTAGTGCTAACTCTATCCCCGAGCCTTACCCTAACCCTTTACAGATATTTTTTACAGATAAGAGCTGTTTACATGTGTTATGTGCAAATCAAACTGCACAATCAGCTGATTCACCTCAGAGCAAAAAGTTGCATGAGTAATTCACGAAAACTGCAGTTCAAGTGGTACCCAAAAGATTTCAAAGCATAAACCTTAAAATACGCATCACGCACACACCAGACTGTACTAGGTCTAAATATCATTGCTAGAGGGTGAGGCTCATCAAAAAAAATGTATGCTCTGACAGGTTAATTCTGAGAGCAATTAAACGTATAGAAACTTCTAATGAACAAACTCAATTAACAGACTTAAAATCAACGTACACGAGTGAGTTTCACTTCATCTTGTTTCTTAGCATTCTGCAGCGCTTCGTAGTCATGACGTGCTAGATCATAGTCTGTCAGCTTACGATTCCGTTTAGCAATTCTTGCCTGTTACATGACAAACATAAGAAACAGGGTCGGTATGCACAACAACGTCGTAGATCAGTTTGGACATAAGGCCAACTATGTCGCGACTAACTACTTCCAAACTAGCAAGTTACGTTCGACGGCATGCAAAATGCTGTCATAGCGAGGGACTAGCTAGTCACGACGTAGTTGATGTCAGGTAGTTTGACTCTGAAATTTCCTGGCAGAAACGTGCCCAGCCTCGCTCAGCGTGCAGCTAAAAAAAACATAGGCAAACTTGTCGTCTGCTGCAATCTTGGGTGTGCTTGGGCCTAATTACCGCTCCATGGCCTCAGTAAGAATGCACGATGTGAGTGAGTTTCTTCGCCTCAGATTCAGTGAGTTTCTCGCTGACATTGTGCACTTTATAAATTAAACATTTACTAAACGAAATGTATCGAATGCTAAATGTTTTATTTCGCAACTTTGAATACTGAAATTAGTTTCAATTGCGTAAATGACTCACCAAAAATTATCTACGACGCATGACGCGATTGCAGCTGCTCCCTAGCGACGTTAGTTTACATTGACGACGACCGACTAAATATTTACGACAGGTCGCTGGAGCGAATAGCGTTAGTTTGGACATAGGCGTCTGACTAGTGCTACGACATCACTATGCATACCGACTTAGCACTAGATCCGAAGTAAATTGATTTTAGTTTGGAAGTAAAGTTACGACGTTGTTATGCATATGGCCCCATATTTGTATACACCTATACAAACAGACAGATATTTCTCACAGATTACATCATGATAACCCAGTGTCTAAATGAAAACTGTAACCAATTAATTGTTTTATTGAGGAGTTGAACTTTCGACACAATATGTGAAAATAATTCTACCTCTACAGACTGGGTATATTTGAACAGAAATAAAAACATTTTATAAGAGTTTATAGTTGGAATTAGAGCTGTCAAATTAACGCGTTAACTTAATGTGTTAACGCATGAATAAATCAACACATGTTAAAAAAATTAACGCACATACATAAATTCAGTGAAGCAGGAATTCCAATATTCTGTTAAACTGCGATTATTTGATGATCAAATGAGTTTAAAAAATTAAACTGTTGTTGCCATTTCAGCACTCTGTAAATAATAATAATATTCAGATGACAGAGTGCGATTTAGTCCTTCATTTTCCAGGTATTGCAATTTCCAGTCATTATTTTTTCTGTGGTCCAACATTTTCAGGTCCTGCAAATTCAGCGCTTCCAGCAATATGAATGATACATTATTAATGCATTAAGGCATGCATTAAGAAAATTAACGCAATGCATTAATGCATTTAAAAAATTAATGCTTTGACAGCTTTATTTGGAATAATGACTAAACATCAACAAGAAATTTGAGCAAAGCTCACGAAACGCGCGAAAGCCTATAGCAGTTCCTGTTCGCAGGCAATCGTAGTCTATCTCCATCTATTTCGTCGCAATTCACTCTTTTGCACCCAAAAATTGCCAAAAAATCGCTTAAAATCAATATTTTTAGGGTTCAAAGTCATTCAAGGTCATCGATGTTGATAAATCCAAAAAGCCTGTCACCAGCGCTTGTTATGATAAGCAGCATGTATGTACCTATCTGCCACCATTTTTACGCTACGCGAGAAAATTGCGGTAAAATAACCACTTTTTAGGAGGGTAGCTGTCTTTGACGCCCGCCTGCGCC
>Ga0056128_1004381_pt1 | contig 17661 bp, 9 predicted proteins | sample WorMetLIZISLAND2_FD_71113 | JGI IMG/M metagenome (GOLD analysis project Ga0056128, IMG submission 71113) | Marine gutless worms symbiont microbial communities from Max Planck institute for Marine Microbiology, Germany - Olavius geniculatus... ... | reverse complement strand
CTGTTTATTTTAATGCATATTTCGGTTGATCTGCTTTCCCTAGGTAGTGCAGAAGCATACATTGGGTGAGGTGGAAAACTGAACGGTCATTTGATGGCAGGTTGTGTCAGAAATATTTATGGCAAAAATTATTAAAATTTGATAATTGGTTTTCAAGATACAGTTGAAAATGTCGGGGCTGTTTTTTTGGAACACAGTGTAGAGTCAGAAGTTCAAAACAACAGTGCCGCAGCAGCTGAAGTTAACAAAATTAATGTGTACTACAACTGTATCGATAAAAATATACCTGTATACCGGTATGGACTGTGGTGTTTATTTCGACGATATGTCATCGACAGATATTTTGCGTACTGTGCAACACTACTGAGCGGGTTCATTATCTGTCTGTCTGTCTGTCTGTATATAGGGCTGTAGGTTTGTATGGTTACGTGGCTAGTTGCCTGTAAGTTTATGTCTAAATGTAGGCCTAGCTGTTAATCTCGCTTTGCCGCTAATGATGATGAAGTCGTTTACATTAACACAAAAACGGCCTACTGCTTTTGAGTGACGTCGCTGATAAATAGGTAACTGAGTCACGCCGAGGACAACGTATTTCAGCTAGAATTTGGGAATGTTTCCCTCCTAGGACTTGTTCGTCGATGTCGCGACTTGGACGAGCTTTGGTTTTGTTCTCAATATTCGGTTTTGTACCATCCCTTCCAAAGTGTTTGCAACACCTAGGAATGGAGGACTGTTATTTGATGGCCTAAAACAACAAACTGCACGTTATAACTTTTAGCCAAAACGAAAGTTAAACGCAAACCGTACTACTGAGCAAAAATAGTTCGAAGTGGAAAGAGACGGCGCTGTGGCGTGTGTCGGTTGTCGTCGTCTGGGGTACAGTAGCGCGGTGAATTATGGGTACAGACGTGGCGGCAGTCGTTGCACCGACGCGGCGACGACACGACTTGCTACTCATTCTCAGCAATACTACTATTCGTAGTGTATAGCTTGCGTCTATTTGCAGAATCGCAGCAGCAACGACATTTCGTAGGACTGCGAAAAGCGTCAGCCTCCACTGCATAGACAGCTGTAGAGAGATGAGGTGACCGATGCCGTCGGGCGAAAGTGTCCTGCAGACAAAAATCCCTCGCGACAACACGCCTCCATAAAGAGACTTCCCTGTGACTAAACGCCCTCGATCCGCTGCAATGGCTTTTATTCCTATACGCTGTAGGTTACCTGATGGGCCCAGCTTGCGCCCAGTGAAAAACAGGAGAAAGTTTTGTTAAGGGTGTAGATCAAAACTTTCTTCTTCTTTCATTGAAAAATCTACACCATGAACAAAAATCTCCCCTATTTTTACTGGGGAATCAACATCTTACTAAAGTTTCTCTTTATTTTTTTAAATTTTTAATCTACCACTAACAAAACTTTCTCCCTAGAGAGGAAAAAGCCCAAGAGGAAGAGGTACTTGAGTCCGAAAATGGGAGAAGTGGGAAAGTTGCGCCCGATTTCGATTCCAGATTTGGGGGATAAAAGCCACTGATCCACTGGTGAAGCGTTTGCTGTTAAAACAGCGCAAGGGTTAGTGTCCTACATAGCAGAGACATTAACTGCAGCCCCAACTACAGAGTTGGGCAGTAAATTCAATGTTGCTCGGACTCTTGAGTTTTGAGTTTAAAATTGCACAGAATAAATTTGAGCTAATTCTCACGAGACGCGCGAAAGCCTATAGCAGTTTCAGTAGTTTAGCTAAAAATTGGGATGTTCATGCTAAATTAATATACAAATACCAAATTCTTTATCTGGATCGCATAACGATATTAACGTGGCGCCACATTGTAAATGATATAGACTTGTGTCGCAGCCCGAAATCGCCAAAAAAATCCATAAAACCCCTATTTTGGCGTTCAAGGTCATTTAAGGTCATTTAATTTGGCGCCAATCGAGAGCCAGTGTACGACTTCTTATTAGTGATTAATAGTAACCTAGGCTCTATCTCGCACCGTTACTGAGATACAGCGACTTATTGGCCAAAAATCGCAAATTTTGCTTGCCTTTCTCTCATTTAGCGTCCTCGTTCGGGGTGACCCCCTTCGAATTTTGAAAAAGCTTTACGGTTCCTGAAACTAGAGTGTTTCCGGCAGCCGACGGTGAAAATTTGGTTATCCTAGCTTGCACCGTTTTTGACTGATCCACCCGTGTGACAGACAGACAGACAGGCAGACAGAGAGAATTGCGATGGTTAAGAAGCGCTGAAAGCAGTAGCTGCTTTCGCGCGTAAAAATTGTCATAGCGGTTGGAGCTGTCCCCTCAAACCTCGCGGTTGCTGGAGTAGTTATAAGTTACGACACCTACTCGATCCCCGTAAGGCCCGTATGCTCCTCTCGTTTGCTTTTTTGGTGACTCACAGCAAGAAAAATTGCTGGGCAATGAACGGCTAGCTGTGGTCACCACTAGGGTAGTCGCACGGACTTCTGTCGTCGTAGGTTGTCCATAGCCAGAGACTGCTAGCAGTAGCAGCCACTGCATGGGCAAGGCAAGCAGTTAACGTCATGACAAGTGGATGGTGAAAGTGGCGTGGTTTGGTCAAGAACGTGTCGCAACTGCTAATGCTTACAACAGACGGCTGTGCTGCACCGAGTGGGTGCGTTCAGAAACGTAATCGAATCGAGCCCAAGCATCTAATGCCTTCGTCAAACGTACCTCACGCAACGAAGAGCAGCTGCGAGCAGTTTTTACGCCAGTCTAAGCAATAAAACTACGCACGCAAGTGCGCAACCAACGCAAAAAAACAAGAAACGCAAGAGCTGAAACGCCAGAACACAGACGGCATATGTTACGCTGTGTTTCATTTTCGTTTTTGTTTTTGAAAAAAACCATGCCTATTCGCTATAGGGGAGAAGTCGACAAACAATGAAACTTGGAGAATGTGTAAAAATGGAAAAACGGAAATGTAGGCTTATTGTTGTCGACTCAATGTTAGCGAACTGTTCATTCAATAAAAATCATTTACTGTGGGGTTACGTTTCAAGTACGTTTGAGTGATGAACGCGCAGCTTGAAATGTGAGCCACCAAAATGTTGTCATTGTTGCATCAAAGTGACAGATTTCTTTTACAATTTTTTTTACACTGAGACCGTAGTAATTAATTTGCAGTAGGCTTAACATATCATGCATCTGCATTAGGCTACTTTGTGTTAATACTAGTACTATAGAGCCCTACCGTATGGAAGAGATTTTTGTCCTTTTTCGAATGGTGACAATTCGCAATTGAAGCAAGTCATTTTCAGTTATACGAAAAAAATGTCTCGGCCTGTCTGAGACCGCAGATCAGGTTGTCTAGACTCTGGAGTGCATAAATTCGTTTAACACTGACTTGTCCCACGCCGGGTCGTGGCTGAGAACACTTATTCCTGTGTTTTGGTGGTCGGTCGTGTGGCATACATTGTCGTCTGTTTGGTCACGCTTGACAACACCGTGGAGATATCGACAATTTATGCCACCGTAGACGTAGTGCTGGAGATAGGCAGCACAAATGTGAGTGTGAAATTTAAAAAAAACATATAAGCCTAAGTTACTAGGTTTCTTGCACGTGTCATTCGTGCATCAATTTCTTTCACACGGCAATTTTAGTAATTTGCCGTTGCTAGGACTGAAAACTGAATTAGAACCGAAATTCGATGCCCAAAGGGATGAAATCGGGATAGCCCACCTAGCCCACCGTATTTAAAAAATTAACTAAGGCAAAAAACTTGCTCAAACGTCCAAAATAACACTGAATAAATGATACGAGGGTCGTTCCATAAATAAGTTTCAAAACAGCGTCATTTTGTTCGTTTTCCAAATATGAAAAGTCTGAAATATACGTTTCGAAAAAAATTGTTTTTGACATATGGACCAAATTTTTGGATGATAACGTCATTATTGTGACGTCATCTGTTCATAGAACACAGTCTATACCTGTATTATTTTTTTACCAGTAATGCATTATGAGTCACAAGTGAAAACAACACAGGAACGAAAAAAACGTATAAACTTAGAAGGTTAAATGTCGCACAATATCGTACAGATGCGGACAAACAGAGAAGCAAACAGACTAACAGACGGACATGGACAGTGGCAGTGTGACGTCATTATGATGACTTCGTCAGCATGATGAGAATGACGATGGGAAGAAGGAATTAGTGAGCGAGTAGCTTTTTGTCCTTGACGGCTGCAGATCACGGACACAGTGCCATGTTTTGCTCAACAAAATGTTTATGCTATACGCAAAGCTATTATTATGTGAATAGTATAAGTGAAATCAAGGATATAAAGAAGCCAAACGAAGTAGGCTTTTATTTGCCATAACTTTATCTGGGCAGTTGTTAAAAAAATAATATTCGTAATTTGTGCACCGTAGGTCTCAGCTTAGGCCTTTTTAGTTAAAGCATCTTGCATGCATGGAGATTTTCGCGACAACGAAATGCGTTCAGAAAAATAGTACCGTTTACATGTACCCGTCGGCATTCGGCAGCAACATCGTCAGTTCGACCCGTTATATCACTAGAGACATAACGCTAAAAGTCACAGTATAGGCGTCGTGTTGTTGATCGGGATCTCTAGCTTGCGTAGGTGGAGATTTGTCTTAATGCATTGCGTCATGGCAGGGCAGCAGGGAGCAATATTGCTTTCTATAAATTCTAGTCAGTCGAAAATTAATTGTTTTTGTCGGAAACTTTGTCTTTAAAATACAAAATTTGTATTTGAAAACTCGCAATTATGGGGAATTTATTGGCAAAATTGAAAGTTTGGGCACCCGTAATCTCCTATGTTAAAAAGCGTAGCTGTCTGTTAAAAATTGCAACTTTCTGCGCCCTCTTCGAGGCTGATTTGCTTCTGCAGTTTGCGGAGGACGGAAATCGCAGCAAAACTCGGTTACCGAAGTAGCAGTTCAGCAACATTCGTCAGTATCTTTGATGACGCCGTTAACGAACTTTTTGCACAGATTACCAACAGCAGTACTGCCAGCACCTGCTACATTTGCTGCTTCCTCTTGATCGCGAACAGCATTACAGTCTTCGTGAACGAAGCCGCATCTTCCAACTTTTTGTTCGCACATTAGTCATTAGTAATAAAAAACTTCATTTATAAGGATATCAAAACATACATGTAAGTTTAATGACTTTCTTTACTAACCATTTACTCAAACTCATGTTACAGTTATTAAAACTTTATCATCATTGTCATTAATGCCGCCTGGTAATTGCACTGGCTTCATGACGGTGATGATTGTAGGGGGCGGGGCCTACACGTCACTCGTCAACACTGCGTCCTGATTAAGTTTTTACCACATGCAAATTGTCGAATAGTTTCTAATGAATAATAACTAATTATTTTGTATGTAACAAAAAACGCTCACGCTGTAAAGAACGTGGCAGTGGTGAGTGAGTTGATGATGAGAGGTTTGCATCCGTCGCAGTACTGGGAAATGTAATTACGTCAGTGCTTGACTACTGTGCAGCATCGGTCTACATCTTCTTTTACAACTCTACACCGTGTCCGGAAATAAGACCTGCACTTTTTTCCTGAATAACTTTAATAAATGTAAATTTACTTTTATAATTTTTGGCACACATTTCATAATAATACGCTTTACTAAAAACAATCAAAACTTATCTTTAAAATTTACTTCTTACTGAGTATAGCTAATGTATAGCTAATGTAATCGTGAAAAATGCCATTTTCGCATAAAGATAACGTCTCAATGAGCCTCTGCAACACGAAAACAAAAAAAACTACTGAAAGAAGATTGCAGTAAAAAGCTTGAGACATTGTTGGCTTAGGCAAAAGTTGGCATAAATTATTTTTTATTACAATTTTTTAACCCAATCTTGATTTTCGCCATGTTAAGCGTGGCCGTCACGTGCACAACTTGAACGTCATTGTGCAGCAGTCGTTATCAACGATCAGCGTCATTTCTGCAGCATGCGTTAGCGTCGCGGTAGTGTACATTTGTAATAAATTGTTGACTCAAAAGTCTGCTAATAGCAAGTTTTGTTACTGTTACTGACAACTAAAGCAGCCACAGGGTAAAAGGACTTTTTTCTGCATTTCTGTTTATTTTGGTGTGGAGTAAAGTAAGAATACGAAGAGTGTTTTATTTTACACGGTAAAGTAGCATCAGTATTCAAGCGAAGTGGACTCTCAGTACACTGTCAGTTGCACGTTACTTTTAAATGACGCCTACAAAAATTATAAACATACATTTAAATTTGGTAAAGTTATTAACCAAAACATTCTTAGCGTTTTTCACCTCGGATACAATAAAATGGCATTTTCGATGACGTCATAATTACTTTAGCTCTACATAGTAACATGACAATATAAAGAGAAAATATCTTGACAGTTTAATCAAATAAATATTCAAGACAGTTCGTGCCAAAAATTATGAATTTAGGGCCTATGTTTAAGTTTGTCAAAGATATATCAAAAATACCGTAGACTTTTTTCTCGGACACGGTGTATAGCACATGTCCTATTCCGCAAGTCTATGTATAGCTCTGAGATAAAAGAGCAGTAAACTGCACCGCATAAAGCTGCATTTGTCGACAGTTAACTAATAAAAATACTCCAGCTGCCCCATACTGTACGTGCCATAGGTGCCCTAGTTTCGACCTTTGTTAGCCGTGATAAACGTTAATTACCTTTATACCGTAAGCGCTTTTTAACTTTATTCGTGCGCATGTTGATAGGCTTACTTTAACGTTAATTTTTTGACCAAATTTTAAAAAGTTGGTGCGTAAACGTTGCTGATTTAAATTAGAAACGAATAACGTGTTTTGCATTTGTATTTAATTATTTATCCGTAATCAACGTGAGAAAGTGGTATTGTAAAGAAACGGACTTAGTCTAATACGTCTAGTAAAAGGGACACTTTTTATTTATGGCTGACAGAGGCGTACTTCGTGAGTTAAAAAAGTAGAAGGGACAAAAAGGTGTAATTTTTCAGCAAACATGCAAATTTCTGACAGAGAAAATTATGCTTGTTCAATATTTAAATTTTGTTTTCAAATTTCCCCAACATAAAGTCTTTAGCTCTAAATTTTGCATTTGTGGCGCAAGTTTTCCAACAAAAATATTTTCGACAATTTTCGGACAACCCCAAATTTGCCTCCTCACCTTTGCCCGCCTGTCGCGACGCCATTGCATCGTTTATAAACATTTCACATATTTTTCATGAAACCGCTTTTCACTTTTCTAAACACAGCGTGCGTCATCACCGTCTATTTCCTGTAGTTTGAGAGACATTGTTTGACGCGATGCTTGCGAGCTTCTGGTGGGCAGGACTTGCAGTCCAGCAGCTAGGGGGCAGCACGCTTCGAAAAAATGCTGCAGCAACGCACTGGTCGATTAGATTACTGCATCGAAGTCTCTGACGTCACCAGTCGACAGCATCTGAGATCTGACCGCAGTCGACACTTCCTTACTCTTTCGCGGCTTAGACGAAATATATTTTCAGGCTCTTAACTTACAGATTTTGCCTGTCGTTTCTAATTTTTTTACATAGCAGTATTTGCTTCATTTCTCACATTTCATTTTCGTTTAAAACGTCCTGCTTTGCCACTTCGTCAAATATTAACTAATTTTCAAAATTCTATTAATGACATTTTATAGACATTTAGCAATAAGATACTTATCAGATATTCCACCACATTTTAACTGTCACTACACTTCTATTTTACGTGTTAGATTAAACTAACAGCTCGCCTACACGCATTTTTTGTGATATCTAAGAGCTTGAAGCTCATTTGTGACCCAACGTTCTGCAGCAGTAGCTTTTAGCATGGTTTAAAGACTACTTTCGCGAAATACAAGTGTGCTCAGCGCAACAAAGATGCTTCACGATACTGCGCTATGTAAATTTAATGCTGAGAGCCTGACATTGACATTGACATTGACATTGACATTGACATTGGGAATAGGCAACGCGGGTTGTGCAAGGAAGCGGGCCCCATTAGGGCCCTGCAGAAACAAGACCCAGGTAGGGGTCTATTATTATTACTTATTATTAGGCTACACGGTATAAACACACGTTATGTCATTCACAGTATAGTGAAGAATCGCAAGTGTGGGAATTCTCCCAGTAGCTGCATATCACGAACGTTCTGCGGTTTTTGCGCCATTATACGGTATCCTGATAGGAATATTTGAACTCCAAACATCGGACGTGCATGGTTTATGACTGTGAAATCTACGAACTGGTTTTAAATTTTAAATCAAAAATTTTTTTGGAAGAGTACTTTGAAGTGGCTGTGGCTTAAGCCTTTATTGGCTGGAACTTGGTGGAGGCCTAAAGCATGTCTAAAAGTGTCATAATATTATGTCCATAGTCATAGGCCATAGTCACAGTCGTGGCACCGTCCTAGACTCGTAGTGGAGTACACCGCTAGGCCTAGATATAGATAGAGAGGGCGATCTGTTTTAAAAAGCGGGGTGTCACAGTATATTGCATATTATCATTAATTTTATAAAAGTTTTCGTAACTTACTAAATGAAGCACGAAATAATATTTCACTCTGATAATAACTCGCGGACGCATATCCGTATAACGCACTTGGGAAACAATTTGTGCTTTCCATTTCTTCTCTCTCTGCCACCTTGTATGAAATAATTTTACAATAATATTGTGGAAATTTCGGGGGAGGGGCAAATTACTGATTAACAGTTGTTTGGCTAAATTTATAAAGCTGTCACAGGGATTGAAAAATGATTTTAAAGCGAGGTTTTTATGCTTGACAAAAAGTAAAAACCATCGAAAGTCCAAAGTATAACATTTTTTATGTATTGTGCAAATTGAGTTTAATTTTATATTTTAATCCTGCTTTATAAGTAGTGACGACACGTCATTCACTTGGCAAAAAAACGATGTCACATAAAAAAATCTTATAATTGTAGTTTTTTGTACATTAAAATCTTTAAAAAACTTAGCACTTTGATAAAAAAACTTTAAAACGTAAAACTTTTTCAACAAACCTAACTTTTTCAGCGCTGCATGTAATGACGAGAGCGCTAGATGCTTGGCATCGCCGCAAGCAGTGGCTGTAGGTGGCACATTTTATTTCTCGACACGTCGTCAGAGCCATTAGACGCAGAGACAACTAACGAAGCACATCAAACATTGTAGCGTCCGTCCGGCGGCCCACACGTCGCGTGGGATATTATGTGTGCGTTGTGTGCACATCTGTCCGTCTGTCTGTCGAAATCGCTAAGTTGCTGTCAGTGGATTTACGCGTAATGCAGGCATCAATTATGCACTGCAGGCTGTCACCGACAGCATACGACACATACGCAGACGGCTACGTTATGCTAAGACACAGGTCTAGCAGCTAGGACAGCAAGCAGTAGATACTCGTATTCATCCTCATAGGTCTAATGGCGTCTTGACGGCTGGTTCACGTACAAAATCACTCTTTATCCCTCCCTGCTCGCTGTCGTCACTTGCAGTCCCTAACTGGGCGTCAATCAAACTCCGCGTCAGTCCGAGCTTGATACGTTTTTTTACACGTATCCTTACAATATTAAAATGTAAATGTAACACACGGACTCAATCTATCGATACCTGGCCCTATGCTGTGCTCCATATCTATTATTAGTCAATCAATAAATCATTTTATTATATCGTTAATGTTTTGGCTGACGACGCTCAATATGACTGAATTTGTGCCATTTTTGCGCACGAAAGCAGCTACTGCTTTCAGCGCGTTTTAGCCATCGCAATTCTGTCCGTCCGTCGTGAAATCATACTGTAAAATGTTTAGTTAAATTTAAAACATTTTTCTCCGAGTGTCGTCGAAGTCGCCGTCGGACGCATTTCACTAGGCACGTCGGTGCTCAAAGCATTTCTATTCACGTTCACGTGCTTTGTCATTGTTTATTGCACATATTTCGTATTTTGTGTCACCCTTACTGCCGACGCAATTGGGTCAGCGTATAACGGTAAAGATGTTGAATTTATGATCGTGAAGTCGTCGGTTCTACTCTTGGTCAGGTTCCCATAACTAACCATCAAAGTCAACTCAACCTTCCGTCCCTCCGCGGTAAATTGAGTACTGTTTTCCGTGGCCTGGGGTTAGAGCAAGGCACGTTTGCATGTGTTGCAGGTGACGTAATGTGATCCCATATGACAGGTGACGCTCTGTAGATCTGAGATGAGTTTCCGGGAAGTGACATTTACCGGTAACGCTATAACTTTTGTGTGCTGTGGAATGTGTGTGTGTGTGTGTGTGTGTGTGACTGTGGTCAAATACTAGGAAGTTTATGGAAGCTTGTTACTCAAACAACATCTCCTTGTTGCTGTTGTTATATAAAAGCAATGCAATAATAACGAACAACACATAAATCGAACATGGAAGATAGGCAGCATTTGACAGTACGTAACAATAACGTAAATCACAGACAGGCAGACAGACCTCTACCGCCTGCATGGTAGAGACACAGACACTAGTGTGCAACGACATTAAATAAGTAAAGCAGTGAGGCAAAAGCACCAGCATAACAAGGAGCAGTATTTTATTATTTGCTTACTTACTTTGCTTAATGATTTTTAATATGTTCTGAGCTAGTCAACGTAGGCCTAAAAATCCGAAAAAAATCACAATGTGGTCCTTGATATTTCTTCATGGATGCTGGTCCTGACGGTACAAGGACGCCGTACCGACAGTTGTTTTGGAGGCAGTGGAAGCGTGCGACTTTTTACCTAACCCCTTTTCCCTTGACCCCTTGAACACTTTATTGACGGTACCGCCACTTCTTATGCTACAAAGTACTGAATGGAACCATCGCGTTTCATATATACTCACAAGCTCCATACGTTTACCAAGTGAAACAACGAAAACAGAATATACGAGGTTGACGATAGTGTGAAATAAATGAGAACTAAGCAAATTTGAAAAAAAAACTAAAGTGTGATACCAATATCGTCACCACAAAACTATAACATTTAGGCCGAGTGTATCGCTGGGCAGAACGAAACTGTAGGCTTACTAAGTTTTCCATGACACTGACGAGCAAAATAATATATTATGAAAATCATCAGAAAGTGGCAGCTTGCCTAGTGTTTTCTTCCGGCGAACCCGTTAACTCTATACATTATAGCTATAACACTCGCAGTTAGCGAATTGACCAGAGAAAATAAGCAAAAAAGTTTTAGCAAAAAACGAAGACAACAAAATGCACAGCGATGTTAACAGACGCAAGCTATAACCAAATTTCCCGCGCATCCAAATCAGTGTCGAATTATGACCTTTTGATAGGCTTTTGATAGGCTGGTTGATCGTTTGGGATCCCATCCGTATACCCCCACCGGCTATTTCCTCCATTCCTGACATTTGCTAAAGTAATTGATCAGCGGTCACCCTATCGTAAATTAAAACATCCAACAAACTACATCACTGACTAGAACATTGTAGAGCCAATAAATGCACGTAATAGCTGACGTGATGAATGACGTAATGACGTTATAGTCATTCAATTATCTCATTCGAAGTGGGTCCTTGGTTGATCGCAAATGTTCTTGGGCGGGGCTTTCGCAGACTTTGTTTTGGACCCAAACTTGCTGTCTGTGGAACTGAAAATGTAACTCGGCACTGTTGCATACAGCAGCACGAGCATAGCAATGTGACTGCGTCGTACGTAAACAGATCCCTGCGCGCAGTGCTGTGACTACGTATGCGGCCGTCCCCGCCTCCAGCTGCAGAGGGTCGTATGAAGACGTCGACAGTAAACTAGGCCCAGCAGTGCTTAAAGACTAGCTTACTGCCGTACCGGCGCTAAACCGCCCGAATCGCTTGAGCCCTTGAGCCGACTGGCCGGCCAGCACTTGATCCGCCGCATGCAAAGCGTGATATGCCGCGTTTGCTTCCGATTTCTGATTTGCGCTAACCGTAACCTTTAATCGTTTAAACTGAAAATTGGCGTACCATAAGTTAATCCTGTTTTTGGGTACGTTCGCACCAGTGCTGTTTTTTTCTGCGCTTTGTTAGGAGCCCGTACAAAACAGACGGACAGATAGACAGACGGTCGGACGAATGGACGAGCAAGATTCGTAATGCTTCCTGTCGGACGTGCGCATGAACACGATCTAACGGCACGCGCGTGTGTAACGGCATGTGCATATGTAAGATAATAAAGGCAGCGTGTTGTCATGGCACCGTCACGTGACGTGTGACGTCACGCGTCACGTCATACGTCGGTCTGTAGCAGAGAGCCTCGTACGCGGAGTATGTCGGTCATGGATCTGGACTGAGACGCAGCGTCAGAAAGTGATGATTCTATCACGGACAGTCTGCCACACGGAACCAACTCCGAGCCGATGTCACTGCAATACGGAAAAACAAAATTATTGTTACCAATATTAGCAAAAAGTACTGCAGTAGCAATAGCAACAGTTGTTGGAAAAAGTGTTGCTATGCCAGGTGTGCACTATTTCAACATTACTTTCTATTCACAGTTTTTATCCACGCAAACATGAACGCTTGAATCCACCGCTGTTCTTATTGTAAACGGCGTACTATAAATTCTGTGACGACGACGATGGTAATAATGATGATGATGCAATAAGTTAAACAGACAAAAAACAGTCGCCGTTTACTGTGCTGATGCAAAGAAAAGACATCACGCACGAACTGCTTATTGACATTGCTGGTCCTGAGCTGCTCGACAAATACTGTCACCATTTCGCCAGCCACGTCTGATGTACTTTACAGCAGTAAGAATTGCTTTAAAATACTGCCGTATTTCGGCTGTAAAAGTATTGCAATACTTATTGCAAGTTACAGCAACACTGCAATATGAACATACTCGTGGCTGTAAGACGGATGCGGCTGTAAATCAGAAAAAGACGCCGCTGCGTTGCTATAGCAACCAGTGTCGACATCACCATTAGCAACCACAGGAGCAGCAGGAGTAGCTGTGTTAGTTGTAGTCGTTGTGGTGATGCTTGGTGAAGTCTGAGCGCTGAAGCTCGCTATCGGACGTCGCTTGTAAAACTGCTGTACATTCACCTGCATTCGAAACAGCGCAAATTCGTTTTTTTCTAATATTCAGCCTCATTTGTCAAACTATTACCCAGAGCAGAACACAGAGAAACAAGCAACAATAGGCAAACAAAAAACAATAATACAGATACTCAACTTTATTGATAAGGCTTTAAAATTCATTGGGCTTTTAGTTGCAGTCTAGCGAAAAAGTAAGAAAGTGGAATGTTTTTTTCATTTTCTTTTTTTTTCTTACCACAACAGCTCATAAAACAAAGTGACACACTGAATAGAATGTGAAAAGCAGACGGAAAACTGTATCAATATTTTACAGTGCAAGAAAATCAAAGACAGAGGTTTATAACAGATGGACTGGAAGCACAGAATTTTTTTACGGCTGACCATTCCGCAAGCCACTGACTTTGATACCATAGTTAATACAGACCTTGATTTAAGAAATCGAGCATATTGTAGAAAGTGCGGCAATAAATTCGTACGTTGAAGTCGTCGCGAGTACTAGAGCTGACAGTATAGCTGCCTGTCAACTCTTCATCTTGTAGCGTCGACGATGAATTTCTCTCTCCCCCGGGCTCTGGTGATGTTTCAACCTTTACATTCTGCCGCGCCGACGATCGATTATTCGAATCTTTGCCCTTCACTATGTGACAGTCGGAGCTTTCCGAGCTAAGATCTGACATTGCCACACACGCAAAAGATTGCAATCAACTTTAAATTGTCTAATGCTCAAAAATTGACATTAATATTTAACAAGGTTTTGTAGCGACACTTTCTAGGTATGGTGGGATTTCTGGTCAATATATTATTTTCAATTTACCGCAAAATTTGCAAGCAAAAGTATTTTAAACAAGAAATTTGAGCTAATGCTTACGGGACGCGCGAAAGCCTATAGCAGTTCCTGCCGCAGGCAGTCACCCATCGCAGTACTAACCTGGCCCGGTCTAGAGTAACTTCGTTTCAGCCGAAACGCGTTACCAACGACGCCACGCCACCAACGCCAGTACCTTGGCACCGCCTTGTGGATGATTTTGTGTCGCAGTCCGAAATCGCCCGAAAAATCCATAAAAAATCCCTATTTTGGCGTTCAAGGTCATCCAAGGTCACTGAATTCGGCGCCAATCGAAAGTCAGTATACGATTTTTTATTAGCGATTAATAGTAACCTAGGTCTTATCTGGCACCGTTACTGAAATACAGCGAGTTACTGGCCGAAAATCGCAAATTTTGACCACTCCCTCTCATTTCGCGCTCTCGTTCGGGGTGACCCCTTTCGAATTTATGAAAAAGCTTTACGGTTCCTGAAACTAAAGTCTTCTAGGCAGCCGAAGGTGAAGATTTGGTGATCCTAGCTTGGACCGTTTTTGCCGGATCCACCCGTGTGACGGACAGACAGACAGACGGACAGACGGACGGACAGAATTGCGGTGGCTAAGACGCGCTGAAAGCATAGCTGCTTTCGCGCGTAAAAATCGGCTTGTATCTAATAAAGTTACAACAAGTAATTAGTGGCTTTCCTTTGCACTGTAATAACTCTCTGCTATTATAAACAAAATAAACCAAAAAAATCACGGATAATGCATCGAGCGTTCAAGGACTATGGTTGATTACAGGACTGATAAAAGGTTAAGCCACAAGTCTGTGCCCCGGTGAAAATTATAATATGGTCCTTGAGAGTTGAGTAATCTGGTAAAACTACATGATGTCTGTGCACAACTAAATAAGCAAGTGAAAAATCAACCAATCCGCTTAATAGCGAAATTTCCTACTTTGGAGTGAATAGCTTGACTATGGTATTAAGTAGCATTATTCCACAGTCTCACCCATACTGTCTGTCTCTACCGCTGTATTAGCATTTGTGCAGGATGCATTGTATTTGTGCCGGTATACTGTCCGGTACGCCGTACTGGATTTCTTACTGTCACGAGGGCGATACGCTGCGCAAATGTCAAATGTCACAAAAATACCACATTTTGCTACCCATCTTTTGTCCAAGTCAAAATGTACCAAAACTTGTTTTCAGTTAGAGCTCCGCTCAGCCACTTTACTCGCTAGAGGAGCTTACATTTTTCCCCAGACATTTCCCCTAGACGCTTCGGCGTCTCAACTGCTGATATCGCCACTTATTTCGCTACGAATTAAACGCTGGCGTTACCAGTGGAGACAACTGCTTGATCACAGTCAGGCGTGACTAACCGCCAAAATCTTGATGTAGACTATCTCCCGTCGGCGAATAAGTGTGCTGAGCTAATGTCTGGAATGGTATGAGTTCGTCTAGCACTCACTTATTCCACTGCAGACAGTGTGGTGTCTGACCTGAAGCGCTGGCTGACTTGTGTAGCCGGCAGTGGACAATGACGACAACGACGATGATGATAATGATGATAAATGCAGCTGACAGTGCACCGGCGAGAATATACAACAAACTGTTATCAGCTTCTGTCAACCATACACAGCATGAACACTTTTATTCTAGGCGTGGAAACATTTCCGTATTACCCGTTGCCATCCATACCTAAAGTAGGCCTAGCCTATCTTCGTCTAAAAATTTTTATCGGAACATCAGAAATACTGGTGCTGTTTTGTTTGAGTTCGAACTTTTACTGAGAACTATTTGCATCCAGTCTGCTGTGGTGCAGCATTTTAAAGCGAAATCGCTGCATCACAAAACGATGTCGCGTATGGGGTGAGCTTGCTTTAATCCCCGTAGCGTCGTTGGTCGTCTGTCAGACAGTCAAAAGCGTGCACCTTCCTTAACCGATGGATGGATTTACGTGCCATTTTGCAGGTAAACGTGTGAAGACACACGACACAATGTGTTAGATTGGGGTCAAGCCTCGGAGGAAGGGACTTGGGGTGTTAAACCCCGAGCCAAAAATGTACTTGCTTACTTATGATTCAGCAAGGAACAGCAATGATCAGCGATTGTGCTTTTTACTGAACTCTAGTAGTTGATAAAACGTATACGTTAAGGCGTATTAGACAGACAGATAGACAAACTAAACTGAGAGACAAACCTTTGATTTGTAGTGTGATAATAGCGGACACTGAACCCTGATCATTGACAGCGGTGCAGTTGTACATTGATAAGTCTTCAGTTTGTACGTTTGTGATATGAATCAGACTCATCACAGCGAACCTGTCGTAACTGCTGGCAGTTTTGTGCACCGTGTATCTGCGCGCACACACAGGGTGACTTGCAATATACAAGGCACAGGCACACAATCACGCAAGGGCTAGAAAAATCTACGTTTTTGAAAAAAAGTTTTCTGTTTTAAAGTTTTTAAAAGGTTTTGTAGATTTAATTTGCATACACGAAGAAGATGGAACACAAAATTAAGACCCAGAAAAAACATGATCATGCATGTACCATCTTCCCTGTCACGTCGTTTTTGTTGAGCAGACAACGTGACGTGACGTCCGAACTCAAAAATCACGATTAAGATATGATATAAAATACGATTTTTTTTACAAATTGCACAACAAATAATTAAAACCCAAATAAATAAAATGTGGACTGCTGATCTTTATCCACGTTAGTGAATACACGAGGCGACTGTCCCGGTGATAGTCGCCGGGACAGTCGCCTCGTGTATTCACTACATTTTTAAGCCTACACACGAAAAAAGTACATTTTAGGCGACAATTCACACACATTTCTCTATAGCGTAGTCAATCTGTCTGTCTGTTGTCTGTCACGTTCTGCCATTTGGCAGATGCACTTGTTCGATCCAATGACACGTCACACATTGTATATGATGGAGTTTCTTGACCCCCCCCCCAGAGGGAGGAAAAATCTGGGAGTCGAACGCCCCAGTTAAAAATGCAATTGTAAACTGTAGCAAATACGTCAACCCATGCTGTCATCTGGCGAATACAAAAGAACAATTTCGCCTTTTGCCAAATTACTTCGGTCTCTGTTCCTACTCAGTAAGGTGGTAAATTCTGTGCATAGCCTAATACCTGGACAAGGAATTGAGATCACGGACTTCTGGACGTGACAGTTTAGACCACGTGACTGACACTGGCAGGTGCGACACGGACAACACAGTACAGTTGATTGTAGCATTGACGCCAAGCTCCGCCCATTGCCGCTCAGCGCTCAATATAACCGGCCCAGCTAATCAACATAATTTATGCAAATATATTTAAACACACACGACACGTAAAAAGCATATATTTTACAAACGCAACCTAAGTTATTCAGAAATTGGTTAATTCTATGATTTTTCCAGAACCTTTGCTTCTGTCCGTTCTGTTGATGTTGCTGGTTGTTCAGTTTTATTGTCTGACAGCATAAAGATTCTCGGTGTCACTCTGGACTGTCACCTATCTTTGGATAAACACATCAGCTCCATCTGCAAATCTGCTTAGTATCACATCCGGTCATTCCGCCATATTCGTTCGGCCATCACTGATGATATGGCCAAATCAGTCGCTTCTTCCCTGGTCTGCGCTCGCTTAGACTACGTTAATTCTCTTCTTTTCGGCACCACTCAGAAAAAAATATTAACCGTCTTCAACGGGTCCAAAATACACTTGCCAGAGTTGCTGCCAGTCACGCTCTCCCTCGTGGTACTCGCTCATCTGATATTCTCCAGAATCTGCATTGGCTCCCAATTGATCAACGCATTGAATTCAAACTT
>Ga0056128_1004379_pt1 | contig 17663 bp, 7 predicted proteins | sample WorMetLIZISLAND2_FD_71113 | JGI IMG/M metagenome (GOLD analysis project Ga0056128, IMG submission 71113) | Marine gutless worms symbiont microbial communities from Max Planck institute for Marine Microbiology, Germany - Olavius geniculatus... ... | reverse complement strand
AAAATTATTATAATCGGACATTCATTGTTCCAGTTATTGCAAAAAATGTAGTCACATGCTTTTTTTGAGACACAGTGTATATAACTAGAGGCAGTGATATTAGCAAAGCCAGAACACTCAAACGCATTAAAAGTTAATTTAACGTTATGCGCTACATAAATTCACGTTCTACTTACTTAGGTACAAGGACAAAGCCATTCGGCAAATTACGGCATTGCTGCAAAGACAAAGTAAGCTTAACACATTTCTGTTTTTCAAATGGGTTTACGTGCGCAATGTCATTTGCGCCTCTGAGCTCACGACGCAAGCCCGTCGAGAGAAAGGGGATCAAGGGGTAAGTTGCCCTGGGCTCCGCAACGTTTGAGGAGGCGCCGTTGTTCAAAAATATAATACACTAGAATGTGCCATTTCGAAACGAAAAAAAAAATTTCAAATTTTCTCTCCAGAGAGGCCTCGAGAGAATGTTTCCCCGGGCTCCGCTGTGGCTCTCGACGGGCCTGTCACGACGTTGAACGACTAACATCGTAAGTGGTAAGGAACGTGGATCTCAAACTATATTTACGGGAAGAAAGTAAAAGATGAAGTTTAGGTCCACTGCAGGCCAGTCCGCCAATATTTTTGGGGTTGGCGTTGACTTTTGTCCGAGCCAGATCTTTAAGGCCACTTAAGGTCAAGGACTAATATTATTCGTTAGCAACTTAGCATATGGGGACAATTCACTAGTCTCAGGGGACTAGTTCAAGCAGCATGGAGGTTAGGGATAAAATTGGGGTTAAGGTTAGTGATCGGGTTAAGAATAGGCATAAATTGCATCTTTAGCTGTGGTGGCTCTTGGCTGTGGCGGCCCCTGGCTGGCTATAGCGGAACGGAACCTGACCAAATTCAGACTAGCGGCGATACGGACTAGTGACCGACCAGTCACCTACACATGACCCGATTTTGTTTTGCGGCGAAGTCGCCGGCGCTGGCTCACAAGCAAGCATCGTGTCGCTCGACAGGCAGGCGTGGTTCCAGTAGCCGCGCTCTGGGACAATGGGCTTACACTGACTGGAGACGAACGGGCGGACAGACCAGTATGAGGTCGTTGTTTCGCTTGTCGTCAAGGTTTAAAGAACCTAGATTTCATATTATCAACGGAAAGGAAGTAAGCGATGAATTCCGTACGTAGCTCTACTACAGGCCAGTCCGCCCAAATTTTGGGGGTTGGCGTTGCCTTTTGCTCAAGGCCAAATTTCTAGGGCCAAAGCCAATGCCAAGGATGATAAAACGCCAGTAGCATCGCACGAGGTAGTAGGTTCGCTTGTCGTTCGTCGGTCGCGCTCGAGTCGACGACTCATGCGCGCCGTGTGAATATTTCATGAGGCTATCATCGCACAAATGGCATCAGCACCAGCACCAGCTGCTGCTGCTGTCGTCTTCGTCGTAGTAGGCTAGTAGTAGTATCCTGTGTCACGTGTAGTAGTATCCTGACCTATGTCGTAGTACCCTGGGTTCTCTGTTCAGGTGACAAGGTGATGATTCGTGATGGCAAAACGTCTCAGATTGTTTATCCGTTCATATAGTATCCTACTTGTAGTAGTATCCGGTGTGTAGCAGCAGCTGCTGCTGTCGAGTTACGAACGTACGGATCCCCGGTTTCCAGCCTTTCCCCTCATACCCGCCTGTCTTTACGACGCCTCACGCCGATGACAAATCCTTGAAGAGTTCGAACGATCTCTTACGTCCGCCGACCGAGCGACGTCGACGGATTTAGGGGGAAAGGGTGATGCCTCAAGATGCCAGAAATCGCACAAAAACGTCTTCCACGCGATACGTTTCTTGTGACATTTAAAATGCGTCAAATTCGATTTCAGCCGGAGCTTCGCACTCCAGTGGTAGAGCTCCATCAGGACGCTCCCCAAAAACTGATAAACTGGAATGCCAGACTGGACAGGCGTACTCGAGGTCTGGATAGGCTATAGCCAACTACAATGCAAAAGCAATTTAAGTAAGTAAGTAGCTAAGTAAAGTTGTATAATGTGCAATGTCGGCGGAAAAAACGGTTGAATCTGAGGCACTTGGAAGAGTCCCAAATCCACCGAAATACGCATTTAGGCCGCCTAGCAACACCCAAAATTTAAAAAAATCTGGGGATGGGTTTTGGAAGGGACATATTGCCCATCTCTATAAGCTCCTCAAACCCAATCCAAATCCTTGATTTGCCTCTGGTGATCGAGAGCTTTTGTTGAATCCCCCCGTGCCGTATGGTATGGCCCATTGATCCAGTGCGAAGTCTCTTTCTCGCTCTCTTTCTCTTTCTGTGTCTTGTTGTTAGCCTTGTGTCTGGTTCGCCCGGGGATAGTTACTACGAGAGCCACTCACTAATCCTGCACAGAATTGTCCGTCGCTTTGGGCATTAGGTTTAGGTCACACACATCCTGGTTTCATCTTGGCTTGTCTTCATCCGTGCGCCATGCAGCAGGTTACGTTCGTGCACTGCTGTTTTAGTGACGTTCTAAACGCGCGACGCAATAGAGGCAACGCAACGAACGCAATACACGCAATGGACGCAAAAAGAATAAACACTGCTTGATCTATTTTTGTGTTTTGGCTGTTGCGTTGTTTGAGTCAGTGTACGTCTGTTGCGTTAGTTGCGTAGGCCTACTTTTCTTGCATCGCGTTTGCGTCAGATGCGCCAGAAAGCTACGCAGGGGGTTTGCGTTGCATGCGTTGGGTTTGCTGAAAACTAAGCTTAAGTGTGTTGTCCTAGTACAACAAATCCCTATAGTTGTATTACTCGATATCACGAATATACACTGTGTTCGGAAAAAAGTAACCCCCCATACATCGTACAATAAAAATGTCAAACGAAAACGAATTCAAATGAAATGTCATACGGTTAATCCTCCATAAATTACTAAAGAGATCACCAAATTTCGTTTACAAATATTATTTCAGAGAGGAGTTACAAATTGTTGAATATCGATAACAAAATATCACCGTTAACAACATGGCGCTACATAAGTGAACCCGGAGGTTACTATACAATTTTGTAACTTTGACAAAAAAACACCCGATTTTGGCAACATTTTATATTAACAATGCATTATTTATTGGCAATCAAACTGCAAAATGTAAGCAAATCTCTTAAAGCAAACAATGGTTGCAGCAATTTTTGTGAGATCACATCGAAACAATTCAGTTTCAGGTTTTTCGTGTCTGACGTAATCCACAAAAACCTGAAACTGAAGTGTTTTGGGGGTCACCTTACATAAACCATTGTAACTATTGTTCGCTTTAGCGGATTTAATTGAAATTAGAGAATTTGATTGCCAATAAATGGTGCATTATTGACGCTTAATTTCTTTAAAATTACAAAAATGTATAATAACCGCGGGTTTTTTCTTATGTAACGCCATATTGGTAAAGGAATATTTTGTTATCGATATTCAACAATTAATAACTTTACTTTGAAATATTATTTTTGAACAAAATTTGGTGATTTTTTCAAAAATTTATTGGAGATTAATCGTGTAAAATATTGTTTAAATTCGCAACCGAACTGGCATTCCATTTCAGTTTAGTTTGGTTTATTTCTCTCGCTTTATACTCACCTTAAGAGCTACGTATACATGTTCTTCGACGAAATTCGTCATCGTTCGTCGAAGGCGATAAATGAAAAGATATTCGTGACGCGCTAGGTGTCAGCCGAATGCCACAGCCTAGTGGCAATTTGTATCCATCAATCTGCTTCCGTTTGGCGCAGCGCCCTGGATCATAATACGACCGACGGACATCGGTCATCTGTAATGTGTCAGATGGGACGATGCATAAAATATTATGTATATGCTCACTGCCAGAAGCGTCACACTTGAGTTATATACAGTGGACGTGCACAACATGGCCCGTCCATTTTAGACTTTGTGCTTTTCATTTTTTGACGCCATTTGAGATTAACTGAACGGAGAGCAGGACTGATACTTCTGCTTGGCTACTGAAAGTAATTTTTTGCCGAATGTGTTGACCACCCCTTAGTTTCTTACTCAGAAAAAGTTTCATAAGTTACAAACCATAAAACAAAATGGTCCCGTTTTTTGGCCTACCAAACAATAACAAATTAAGAACGGTATGTTAAGCTATATAAAGCCGATTAGTTTGATTCTTGTCTAGGGTAAAAATCATGAAAGTGTTCAGCACACTTGATTCGCGAGCCTACACAATAACGAACTAATAAAAAGACCCACCGATATTTTAAAACATGCGGTTGAGAATGTTAGCAACTAGTATCTATAACTTCACCAGGCAAGTTTTCATCCAATATCTAAGCTATCCACACGTTTTTTTATGAAAATAGCTTCATTTCTACGTGGACCGATTCGGCCCTCAAAATATACACGTGGGACAAAAAATGGCACCATTTTTGTACACCTTATAATTTTATCAAATATTAGCCGATTTTCAAATTTTTCTCACTGTCAGAATTACGAGGCAATTTGTAATAAAATTATTATTATAATATCCCGTTACACCTCAAACGTGTCGCTACACTATCTTGTGAAATGTCTGACAACGCACTCAGGCCGGCAACACCTCTGACCAGTTGCGTGATCAACGTTGATCGAGCCTGGCATTTGGCCCCGGAACAGCCCGAACATAAATCCTGTCAGTTATGCTGTTCGGGATGTTTTTCAACAGATGGCCTATTAATGTTGACGATTCACGGCAGTCAACCAGCTAAAGCAAGCGATTGTCACTGAGTGGGGCAAACTGCCGCAGCGTTTGGTTAATCGCGCCATTGGTCAGTGGCGTCGCAGTCTTGAATGCATCGTCCAGCAGCAAAGCGGACACATTCAACACTTGATGGAAAAACTGTGAGATGCGATTTTTTTAGACAAAGGTAGACAACAAACACGTTGTTTTTGTTGTTAATTTCTTAAAATGCGTTCTTGCAGAACTTGTCTCGTTATTAATTGTTATTCTTAAAACACTTACATTTTACAAGGTAGTGTAGCGACACACTTGAGTGTGTTGGGATCTATGGTAATAGTTTTAGTACAAATTGTCTTCTGATTCTGACAGTGAAAAAAAAATTTAAAAATCGGTTAATATTTGGTGTAATTATAAAGTGTACAAAAATGGTGCCATTTTTTGGCCCACCCTGTATAAGTTAATGTAAGCGTTTATGTTCAGGAAAACTATTGTCAGGTCACTCAGATGGGCGCTTTTGTTTCCCATAGTTTTGTCAGACAATACTATCAGTGCCGTGGCGTGTGTTAATTGTGTACAGATGAGAATAGTGAGTCTGCTCAGGATGTCTCTGATCTTGTCTACAACTTACAGAGGTCGGTATTATATCATGCCTATAGCTACTGTACGTACTCAGTTGATTGCTTCAACATCAGATCGATTTTGCTTGTCCCACAAAAAGTAAGCCACTTTTGTTTTAATGATAACGTTGGCAAATTTGATCCAATTTCAGTTATAGTTTTTTTACTTCTGCATTTAGTGCAAACTGGGAAAGAAACAGAACCAAACGCTGTCAACTCACCTCAAATCTGTTGCAGCACTACTTTACACCGTGTCTCAAAAACAGTCCAAATTGTTTTTGTCATAACTTTGTCAAATTTCCACCAACTTTGACAATTATTGACATAAGGATGGCCAAGACGATAAAATTATGCAATATGTAGTAATTTGTCACCTCACCCAATTTTTGCCAACGCGCTACCGTGTGAAACACAGATGCTCCAGATTGTTACATTACACCGTGGTTATTTGTATCAGATTGCTCACTTTTGCATCATCAATTTGACAGAGGGTGCCACGTGGTTTAATAATTTTGTGGTATTAAGTATTCCACGGTAAAAATAGCAAATAACAAAATAGCTGACTAATGAGCTTAAAATACGTCTAATCAATGAGAAAATTCCGTTTGATCAGTTGATCATTGATTCCATCATCATGCAGTGGCCTACAGGCCTTGCGTTTGTGTCTTTGTATGCAGGACACACTTCGAGCATAAATTCTTTTAATTTACCAAGTGAGTGCAATGTAAGTTTATAATTCTACTAAATAATTTAAATTTTTGTGTTTTTATGCTGAATTAAGTTGCTACAACGTTTAATTGAAACAACAACTCAGCGTTATGCAACAATTTGGAGCATCTATGTTTTACAAAATAGTGCATTGACATAAATTATGTGAGGTGGAAAATGAGTACATCTTACATAATTATATCGTTTTGGCCATATTTGTGCCAAACATTGTTAGTTGAATTTTGACAAAATTATGACGTGTAGTTGCGCAATTTTAAAAAGATATGATATTTTCCTGGAAGACAAAAGGTCTATATACTTTTAGGCTCAGAAATGTCTTACACGGGCCCTTTTTGTCTTTCTCTTTGTTTCTTTTTGGTTCCATTGCCACCCAGCTTCACATTAAATAACGTTAAACTTTTGGGAGTGGGGACGAAAATTAAGCGACGACTTTCGGCTCTGTATTAACGCCCTCTTCCCTGTCCACGAAGTTGATCAGAAATGTTTGCAGCGACGTTGTGGTTGAGGGGGGGGTAATGAGGCAGAAGCCGCAGGGCGGCATTTCTTTCACCACCCCGGGCTGTCTCAAATTTGTCGAAAAATTCTTTATTGTTCGAAAATTTTGGTCCAAAATGCAAACCTTGGGCTGAAAACGCTCATTTTGAAAAAAAAATAAGAAGAAGCTTACAATTTTGAGCAACATATAATCTCCGGTTGTCTACCGGTGGGGAATTATTCTGTCGAAAATTTTGAGTAGGCTAACTGTCGAGATATTGCAACCTCCTGCCGCGCCTATTTTTAACGCACGATTCGTCGCTGAATGTTTGCGTTGTGTCGTGCAGACGCAACTGGTGCGCGCGCTGGGGAGACTACTGTGTGCCGAACGCCAAGGTGAAGTTTGCCGACTGCTGTCAGGGACTTCGCTGTGTCTGCGGCAACCTGCTCTGGAGGTCCGGGCAGTGCAAGTGCAAGAAACCTTCGATGTTCGGCTGACTTGACCGGCGATCCACGCAGGCTCCCAATACTCAGCAGCCTGCGCCCATACTGTGTGCACCTCTTACTCGTCTAGACGTCGCGATATCGATGTTAATAGCAGATTTTTTGCTGCACTTTTATTTTCAGATCAATTCTTTGTTTTTAGTTTTCAGTCAAACTTGTCTACCTTACGAAACTTTACTTCGCGTAAGAGCAGCACAAAAACTCTAAAACGGCACAGTGAATAGGCCTACAAAGGACAGAGTAACGAAGAAAAACATTATACGCGATATGCAAGTCTGCAAGTCTAACTCAGTCTATCGTCGCTTTTGTTACTTACTGTCTTGAGTTTCACTCGCCGATCTGAAGTTAATGTAACGTTTAGCACGTGAACTTTTTAAAAACTACAATTTCTAGCCTACTTTTCTTTGCAAATTTGTTTACAACACAATAAATGGACGCTCTCTAAGTCAGACGAAAGAAGACGGTATTTTTGCGTCTGCACAGGCCTTATAGGCTACAGGAACTAAATGGCAAATAATACCAATTAGGGTAGTCTAAATTCTAATAGTAAATTGTGTTGACAATAAGTTATATTATTTAAACAAGACTGGTGTTCTACGTGTTCATAGACTGTAGTTTACGGGTACTTTTCATCACTGCCATGAAAGTAACACGGACACGATACATGATCCGTCACAACACGGGCCTAAGGATGCAGAGAGAAACAATAAACTCAGCTATAGACTGAATTATTGGTGTCTATACAGTGCTGCAAGCAGTTATAAATATCAGATAGAACAGTCAATTTACGGTCCGTTAGCCTGGCCTACAGCACATGCTTTCATCATTTCCCGCTCGTAGCAGGCCCGACAGAGTTATCATAGACATCATGATAATTACCGCCATAATCTGCGCCTGCCTTAAGCAGAGTTTCAATTATAAAAATACGTATTATGCAGCAGCGAGGATAGGCCTAATCTGCTCCAGATAAGACACGATTAAGCAACGCTTTTAGGGGTTCTCAGTAGGCCCCTATATTTTTTTGTTTCGCTGACTGTCTGCATGAACCAGGTAAAACAGTCATGGATCTTGTATTCGGTACTAGTAGTAAAAACAAACCAACTGTTATTTATCGTAATTTTGAATACGCCAAGGAGCACGAGAATCGCTGCGGAACGACGTCATGGCGTTGTCAGAAGTTTCAAAGTATGCACTGGAACGCGCGATTGGTTACCTCAGGCGATCGTGTCGTTAGCGACCGACAGCCGGAACATACTCACTCTGGCAATGTAGCGACCGCCTTTGCACGCAAGGCCGTCTGCGAAATGAAAACAAAGATGACCGAGATGAACGCGACTTCAAGTTCATCACAAGCATCAGTCGCTGCAGCGCTAGACAACGACGTTCTTATGGCGCTGCCAAAACGGAACACGGAGGCGAGGAGTCTTCAATGTGCACGTCAGAAGGCGACAACGGCAGCTGCTGGAGGAACACAATTGAAATGAATAATCGTTTCTCAAAGTTAAAATGCTCTGTCATCGATTTTTGGTCATTTTATCATTTATTAGGCCCGATTAAGTGTCACGCGATTAACTGCCGTTGTGATTAACTGTCGCCGCTACGAACTGTCGTTCGATGAACTGTCGCCGATTAAGTGTCGAGCGATGAAGTGTTGTGCGATGAAGTGTAATGGAACCATTTTATCAGCCACTGGTGTTGGCACTCTTTAGTTTATGTCATTACGATTTATTTGATTCATGTGAAGAAAATCTGGTGGAAGATACTCATGTGAGTGCAGTGTCCACAAAACGATTTTTGCGCTGAATAATTTGTGAGTGATATATAATCGAATATAGAGAAGTCGGTCATATTTTTTATAACAAGAAACTTGCAGTTAATGTAAACTGTGGCAGTCTGCAAACTTTTTCACTCAGAGATGTGTAAGCGGATATCTTTGTGACATTTTCACTACATTGTCAGATGTCATTTCTGTCAGAAGTGGCATCTGATTGGCGTTAGCTAATGTTACTGCGAGCATCCATTGGCTATGCCAGCAAATTATTGGACCCACGGTCAGGCCCGTCAAGAGCCACAGCGGGGCCTAGGGAAACATTCTTGCTGGGCCCCCAAACATTTTCACGAGGCCCCTCTGGGGAGAAAATTTTTGAATTTTTCTTTTCAAAATCATACATTCTGGCGTACTTTATATTTCTGGCCGACGGCGGGGTCCCCAAACGTCGCGGGGCCCGGGGTAGCTAACCCCTCTACCCAACCCTCTCGACGGGCCTGCCCATGGTCTGCAGCGAGCAGACATACCACCACGTCAGTCGGCGATAACAAACTTCACCTGTGGCTCGTAAGCTACTACTCACTTCCCATTTTACTGACCTTGATCTTCCTGCAGTCTTGATTTGTCAGAAGTGATTGATTGTGCTTTAAAAAGGCAATCTATTTTTACTGTTTGCTTAAAATGCCAGGCTAATGCTGAAAACATGCTCGCTGCCAATGATATGCATATGATTTGCCATATAGTCTAGCCCGTGGGCATAATTTGTGTTCTGGCTTAATACATTGTTTTGTAAGATTTTTTCTGGTGCACGTTCCGTCGGTGTTATTTTGAAGTTGCAGGTTTTATAATGTAGCCATTCTTATATATATATACAGCTTTAGCCTTATATAGGTAGTTTTACATTGATGGTCATTAAAATAATGTATTTTTGTGGTTAATAATTTTGCTAGTTAATAAATACTGGTAGTTCATTTTTGTCGTTTGGTAATAGGCCTACGTACTGTGCTGAATTCATTCTGTATCATTATGTTTTCGTGCAACCATGACAGACGACCAGAAAATTAGGCAATTTTCTCAGACTAGTATGCTATGTTGTTCCTTGTTTCATGTGCATATGATATCACCGTGATATTTTGTTACCTCAAAGTAACATAGAATTCCAGTAGTAGAATGTTACCGTAAACGTGACGTAGATCCTAGTTGTAATGTCCTGCATTGTGTGCTTTCTGGAAATTTGATCTTGTTGAAAAATTCATCGTATGTTCGTAGTTGTTCAGTAGTAAATGATGGAGTGTTGAAATCACTGTCTGTCTTTGGCACTATGTCGGCAGTGGATTGATCCACGGGGTGCACTCAAGCCACTGTGTGTGACCAAAAGAAGGACAGTGTGTAGACCGTTGACGACTGTGGAATAAGGTTTCCATGGTCCGTAGTGTATAAGTTGTCTTAACACCCTCTCATTCACTGGTATAAGTTTAGTAATAGACATGGCAATGTAAAGGTGTGTTCAGAGCGACGTAACTGAACTGAACTGATCAGTGGTCAAACAGTAATGCATTACAGTAAGTACCGTCTAGCGGTGTTAGTGGCATACGTGACTACGCTGACATACGTGTCAACCAATGACCAATGGGCTCGCCTTGCTTGCCCATTAGTCAGTTAAGTTCAGTTATGTCCCTCTGTATGCGCCTTTAATGCTGTCATCTCAGTTCGCTCGTCATGGAAGAGGGAGCGATGCAGGAGGAGGGGGCATAATTGCTCCGCCCTCTAAATCTCGGTCTGAAAGATTTCTTCTTTTAATAATAGGCCTATAAAAGTTGGAGCTGAAACATCACACGTTTTGGGAGAATTGGGGGGGGGAAATAAAATTCTGAGCACCTATAATCTCTGCCAGAAATTTGCTGCTGTATGTCAGAAAACTGCAACTGCCTGCTCCGGGTGCTCCCCCGCACTTTCTTTTTTTGTCGACGACGCTGCTGATAAGCTTACTGATAACTGAACTGAGGGTCTGAAGCGTCAACCGACTACATGCATTTATTATAAACAGCGAAACATGCCAGTTGTAATTATTATGCGGCCATCTGTTCGATGTCACTAAAAAGCCGATGGTGCTAGTTGTCAGTAACCTTCAAGGTGATGTGATCCAAGGTCTATGATTTTATATCATTTGAAAGCCAACACTCCACTTCCTATTAGTGATTGATAGTAACCTTGTCCATATCTCACCGTTTCCGTCTTTCCGAGATATGGCCAGTTTTCCACTGAATTTCCTATACCCTCCTTCATTGAACCCCCATTTTGAAAATGTTCCCATTGCACTGTATGGGTGAAATTGTACATGCTCGAGTTTAACACACATGGCTAATTATTCCTGTCCGCGTTACACAAGCACGGTCGGCTAAAAATTTATGTGGTCTACTGTTTCTACGTAATTCAGAAAGTGCAAATTCAAAACACATAAGCTTAAACAAACACATCAAATTTTTGTTTAAATATAGTAAAACAAAACTACTTTTTATCGAAACGCGATTTTATGCTATCGCAAAAGCGCCTATGCTGTCGCCGTCTAGTGAAATGAAAGATTGTACACAAACGAATTGATTACTTCTTTATTTCTAGAAACATATTTGGATTTCCACTAGAATTCAGCTTTTACTCATAGCTAATTAGTTTATTTCCGTGACTGACTTTCGGCTTTTCTGTGGTTATTTTCTGTAGCGCCATCAATTTTATTTGAGCCATGGCGTAAATTGTGCACTATACGATTATTTATGTTAAATTCTGAATGTTATTGGTGTTGGTATAATGGACGATTGGAAACTACAAACGATGCCGGTGGTTAAGCTTGAAATGCCGGATGAAAGGTTTGTAAGTTTGTATGTGGAAAGGCTGCAGGGAAAACATTGTCTGTTTTTAGATGTAAACAGAACGTTCAAAAGCCTGGATATGGAAAGTTTTAGTGTTTTGTACAATATTTGGTAGTCCTACAGTTTTGATGCGCAAATTCACTACAACTCAATAATGAAAAGTGAAGAGTTTATATATTAAGAAAAGCAGTACAAATGGGTAAGGGTTATGGTTAGGGTTAGGGTTAGGATTAGGGTTACGGTTAGTACCCTAGCCCTAATACCCTAACCCTAACTCTAATTGAAATATACTCCTAAAATATACTCCTAAATACCCTAACCCTAAATACAAGTGTTTCCTGGCCAAAGAATAGTTATACAGCATTAAACAAATAGCATACAGTAAGTAAACAGTATGTAACAATTTGCGCACCTAAACTGCAGGAGTACCCAATATTTATGTGCAGCAACACGCAGAATATTGTGTGGTCGTCATACTAGTCACTGCCTGGTCATAGTTTTATGACTTGGGCTACCGTGACCTTTAGTTCATATTGATGTTATTTTCCGTTCACACGGATGGATAAGTAAGCCAATCTGATGCCATTTTCTGTCTGCCATGGTTGGACAGAAAGCAAAACTGCACGAACATTTTACATGCATGTATGTAGAAAATTATGGAACTTTTGTTCCCACGTACTTTCGCTCCCGGGAACGAATTCTATGGAACTTTCGCTTCCGGGAACGAAAGTGACATGGAACTTTTGCTTCCAGGAATGTTCGTTCTTTGGAACTTTCGCTCCTACAGTCAAAGTAACGTGCTTTCGCTCCCCAACACGAATTATGATTATTTAATTGATAAACTAATAGTATTAAAGCCTTATGGCTTGTTGGTATCTTTGTACAGCCTCAATGTACTAAAAGATGGCAGGTTTTAGCAAATTATTTTTTAAATTATTTTATTTAAATTTATTAAGTTCCCCAAATTTTTCCTCAAATTATATTTTTTTATAAATTTTTAAATTATATTTTTGTAGTAAACCTTAAACCCATTTTTAGTTTTTTGGAAAATCTTTATAGGCTAGCTGTAGCACGTTTTCCCTAGCGACAGCTAGGCTTTCTTGTTCTGGACATTGAGCATTTACACCGCATGCTGGCGTCCTTTGATTTCAGCTACTTCTATTAAGCAATAAGTGTAGCCTATGAAGTTAACTCTGAGTGAGTAGTGAAAGTTTCACCTCATTCTCGCTCAGGGGAGTGAAAGTTCCAGGGAACAAAAGTTTCTGGGAACAAAAGTACAAGGAAGCGAAAGTTCCATCTATAGAAGTACCTGGGAATGAAAGTTCCCGTTACCATGTAGAAACAGGCATGCCGAATTGCCCATAACCCCTGTTGACTCATATCGTCATTCTCTGAAGCCACTGGTGGATTCATTAGTTAGAAATTAGCAGTTATTATGTATATTATTAACTATTAATAATTATGCTTCACTTACTGAATGTCAAAGCACCTGCATGATGATGCATTTAAAATGCAATATATTTTTCATGAAATTAATGAGGAAAGAGGCTAGAGCATATCGTCACAGTTGATGTTGTTTGTCTAAATAGACAAGTATGCTTGCAGTTCCATCCCATGGCATCTACAGAAAATGGTGTCAGATTTGCTTACATTTTCGTCCGTGTGGACGGAAAATAACACCAAGCATTAGTTCAAGTAGAATTCAGCATGGATGCCCTATGTCTTGTTAATTTTGGCCTGCAGTTTATTATTCTCAGCAAATGCAGTGCTGCATTTGTTATGTCTATGTCCGACAGTAAAGACTTTATGCTGCTCAGCATCATTTGTGACACCATTGTTCACATTACACTGTCCCATATCTGCACTCACATTGCTCGAGTTTATTGAATTACAAAACTGGTCACCAAATAGTCCAAATCTAAATCCCATCAATCTGAACTGAACATGGGCTAATGATTGTTGTTATTTAAGTAAGTAAGTAAGTAAATGATTTATAAAGCGCCAAAGTCTCAGAAAGAATCATGCGTTACAACTTACATGTCAAATTTAGAATAATTTTTGAGGTGGTGAAGGTAAATAAATTAAGACAGCAAACCTGAGCGAATATTTAAACATAGACATAGGCAAGTTTTACGCCAATTCTAGACAAAATTCTGAAACTTTTGACATAGAACATGCTTTTCTATTATTAACCATCACTAAGTTATCAATGTATAAGTATAGCCTGCAAATAAAATATATGATGCACAGACACAAAAAAGTATGTTTTGAATGGTATAGTATTGTTGACTTGTTTATACATGTATGATATTATGGTAGATTTATGAATCAGCTGAATCAGCTGGGTGCTTTAAAAATTCAGTCAGTTGCTAGTAAGTATGTTCACCTTTTATCACTTAAAATGTGCTGTCATACAAATGGAAAAACATGATTGAGTGTAGATTTGAATATAACCACGTTGCTTGCTGTTCTTTTTGTTCTACTATCTGTAATACTCTAATTAAATTAGCAACACAGTTGTTACTTGTATTTGTTTACTGTCCTCTGTCAAAATGTTATGTTTGGGATCAATGGTAACTTTGGTTTTATCTCCTTTTCTGTAATATGGTGGCTCATTGGTTGAAAGTAACCAATTCTGCTAATCACACCCCCTCTCATTGAACACATTGATCAGGGTGAACTCTTTGAAATTCTGGTAATTCTTAAAAATTTTGTTAGTAGAGTTTTTTGTGGAGCACACAGTAAAGACTTTATGGTGTCCATTTGCATCAATTTGACACAATACAGCAGTGTGACAGAGCAGACACACAGACAGACGGACGCCTTTGCTATAGCTAAGACAGGGTATCTGGAAGGCACCTGCATAGCAAGCTGTATACTGACACCCTGCAAAAAGCATCATCGTCTTCATTGTCATAATTTTCTGATCTTTTAATATGTGTCTACTGTCTGTCAACTTTTAATGTTTGGGTGTAACTAATTAGTAATATTAGCAGTTTGTAACTTTATATACTGAAACTCTGGTGGCATTTTTCACATTTAGTGATTTCTCGTGTTGTGCTTATTGTACTGATGAAGGTTTTTTCACAGTAGAGACTGGAGCCAATAGTAATGATGATTGGAAACTGAAAATGATGCCAGTGGTTAAGCTTGAGATGCCAGATGACAGGTTTCTGCTTTGCTGGCTGTCGTATTTCATCAATCGATCAATCAAACTAGAAAGCAGTCAGAGCCTGCACACCTCCGCCAGGGCAATGTTGTTCACTAGGTGGCAGCACCATCTTTGGTTTTGCAGTGGTTCCCTTATGCCCCATTGAATGCAGTGGTAACAAAAATTTCAAAGTGATCCAGAATCCAGGATTCCTTCCGGATCACCCCCAAGATTGAATCACTGGTAGTTTGTGCCACTCCCGACATACCCTCAAAATTTCAGATTGATACGTTCATAACTTTTTGAGTTATCTTGCTATCACACAGACAGACAAACGGACAGACAAACAAAGTCTGGCAAAAAACATTACCTCCTTGGCGGAGGTAAAAATAACCACTTACAAAAGTGACCAGTGGTATACAGCACACCTAAAAACTAAAATAAAACCTAAGGATAATGTACACAAAGTAAAAACTACTCAGATATGACCATGGCCATGTGAAGGATGCAGTGGTGTAGTGAAAGGGGACCGAAGGGGCCCGGCTGTCCTCAATGCCTCAGACAAGACAAGCATACATTTAGATGTGCTAATGTGCCAATTTGGTCAGTTGATTTTTAGAAAAATAATTAAAATTGTTGCCACTAGATCTCGTATTTTAAAGCTACAACATTTTGCTCGGGGAGCTTACAGCGCTCCCTCAGAACCCCTCGCTGGGGGGTATGGATCCTACTTCTGAGGGAAGGCAGGAGAGAGGAAGAAGGGAGAAAGTGAAAAGAAGGGGAAGCTAAGGATAGGAGAGAAAGGGAGGGTAAGGAAAGGGAATGGACAAAAAGGCAAGGGAAGGGCATATGGAGGCAAGCCACTTTTCTTCCCTTAGTTCTCATTTTTGGTTATGCCACTGTAAGGACAGTAAAAATTCTATGGTGTGGGTGATGTGTAAACAAAATGAACATACACTTTTTTGCATAGTGGGGTATATGGGTTATAGACTAGCTAGTCCCTTGTTTATTTGTCATGGGCTGGATGAATACCCTCTGGACTTTGGTGAATTATGATAATAATATGCAGTGTCAGTATGGTATGATTTATCCTGCATGCATTAGGTGCAACATTCAGATCTATGTATGCAAGTAATCTGAGCAAAGGTCATGTGCAATGTGTCAGCATCAGTGCTGCTACCTCTGATATCTGTACTACATGCAATAAAATAATAATGCTTTTTGAAAATGTACACACATTTTTGGCTTTCGTGCGGATGACTCTTTGAACATAGGAGGTCAAAACTCAGATGGTTAAAATCTACGTTTTCTGCAACTGTTTTCATGCCAGACGAGTCGATAGCGGTGAAATGACGGCTTTTTACGGGGTGAGAGTACCCACCCCATTTGATGCCCTTGTTTTAGGGGAACCCCCTCAACCTGCAGCACAAGATTTTGTCACTGTAAACTGATGTGTTTGTGGCAGCCCACAGTGTAGATTTCATCATCCTGGCTTACACCATTTTTGTATGGCTGCAAGGTGTGATGGATAGTCAGATGCCTCTAAGATAGCCAGGACACAGTTAGCGTATCTGCTGTCACGGGTAAAATACGTCAACAGGTGCTTGAGCTGTACGATAAATAACTAAATTGTGAGTAAGTAACATCCGATACTGCAGATAGAACAGTTGCAGAGCTGTTATGCATTACTATTCAGCAGCTTATTTATGTTGCATTTTATTCATTAATATGGAATATTTCACCAAAAGATCTACTGGATAGTTATTTATTATGTGTAATAACCCTGTGTGTATTGTGGCAATAGTAAGTTGCTGCAGTAAAAAGAAGCACATTTGCGTTAGTGTCAAATACATCTGCAGATATGTTAGTTATATTTTCAGCCACTTTGGAAAAGTTGGGACAGTTCTTGTGTGAGGCCACAGATACACAGCTTATTTTTTAGCTGCAGTGGCAAAAAATAGCATGAATGTAAGGTGGCTGCATTTTCAGTCATTTTAGCAAATTTGGGACTGCTTGTGCAGCTTAATTTTCAGCTGCGATAACAGAGTGCTATTTAGAAATATTTCAGAATGCTGCACGACTGTTGACTTGAATATATGTTCTGGTAGGTTTATGAGACTTCTTGCTGATGTAAACAATCAGTCAACTGCCGGTGTGTACATTTACCTCTTATCAGTTATCTGTACTTTTGTACAACTTGTGCTAACATGTAAATACAACGTGTTATTTGGGTATTTGCCATACATGTTTATTGCATGCTGCTCCTTTAGTCTTACTGATTATTAGTCCGCCCGGAAGCGATAGCTTGCAGAGCGGACTTAAGTTTTACCCATGATGCGTGGGCCGACTGGCATGAAATTTTGCACGATGGTGAGTAATAGGCCCAATTTTATAATGCCGGTCAAAAATTTTGGGGGGCACACCCCAAAAAAATTTCAGGGGCCAAAAACATGCAAAATTTAGCCTGATTTCGGATCATTTTGAAGTTGGCGGTGAATATCTCCGAAACAGATGAAGATATTCTAAATCGGATTTTTATTTTATCTACCACGATTCCTCCTGTGTTAGGCGAAACAAGTCCGGTGAAGTTTGGTCCAGTGACCTTGGAGATCTCGATGTGAAATCGTACCCATCTAAAGCGCATTTTTTGAAAGAACATATTTCGGCCCCTAGGGGGTGCTGTGCCTCCAAATTTTTACACGTGCTAGAGAATGACCAAGTCTTACTAGCGCACCCCCCACCGGGATGGGGCCCCTTTCACAACTTTTTTCAAAGGGGGGTCAAAAATTGGCTTAAAATGCAATAAAGGAGCGCTTATAACTTCGGAGTTAGGGGGTGTAGCCCGATGAAACTTTGGCACTTGA
>Ga0056128_1004378_pt1 | contig 17664 bp, 8 predicted proteins | sample WorMetLIZISLAND2_FD_71113 | JGI IMG/M metagenome (GOLD analysis project Ga0056128, IMG submission 71113) | Marine gutless worms symbiont microbial communities from Max Planck institute for Marine Microbiology, Germany - Olavius geniculatus... ... | reverse complement strand
GTTCGGCGGCTGCGTGAGTAATATTGGTGTGACGGACTCCTACTTTGACTGGATTACCATGCTAGCTTACGTGAAACGTCGGAGTTCATCCTTGACTTACGGATTCGGAGCTTTTCAGTTCATATCGTCAACAGTGATTATTACCGCCGCCTACACTAAGGTGTTTCTGGCTGTGCGACGTCAGGTGAGATCAATGCCAAGCGATGTCCTCGGCTCATTCGGTTCCAGGACGATCTTTGGTTCCAGCGTGCGTTCGGCCAAGAATCTGTTCGTCATGTGTGCCGCGTACTACTTGGCGTATTCCCCGGTGTTCTTGAGGATGGGGCTGAGGGCACGGGGTCTGATGATACCGGACGCAGTCGACTTTGCTATATCGTGGATCTACAGATCGTCGGCGGTACTGGATGGGTTTCTGTACGTCGTTCTTCACTCGTCGGTCAGGCGTGAACTAGGACGTTATCTCTGGTCGTCACGTGGTTGTCGTCGTCGTCACACAGTTGTGCCTGCAGCGTTGACGCACCGGCCGGCTGCCGGTGACACTGGTCAAGTCTCTAGGAGGCCAGTCGACGCGGGAACCAGTTGATGTTGATGCGATGACGTCATCTTGTCAAAATGAGATGACCGAGCGATTGCCGCCGACTGTTGCTACTTGAATGACCACTTTGTTGACCATATTCAAGGCAGTTGCATAACGATATCACATTAATGCGAACTTTTCACAGCAACATGTTGAGTTTTGTGAGTTGTGCATGTACGTGTGTTAGTGGTCGACATTTCTTGAACTTTATTGGGCACGTTGATCACTTTTGCACATTTGTTGGCGAGATTATTAATGCGTGTAATGTGGAGAAAATGTTTATCTTCTATCGGTTTAAAATCGTCTATACCGGCATGCGCGTTATGGTTACTCACGGGGATATAGTCTCGTTCTAAACGTCTCGGTTTCGAGACCACCTCGTGACGTATTGGCGTTTCGTCTCGGTCTCATTTTTATATCGACCAAAAAGGTCTCGGCATTACGTCTCCCGTCTCAGGCCATTTAATGTCGTCAAGACGCTGTATGCAGGCGAGCGCCATGCATAGCTTTAGATTCCAATATTAAACAAGAAATTTGAGCTAATGCTCACGAAACACGCGAAAGCCCATAGCAGTTCCTGTTCGCAAAATGTTAGTCTGTCTCCAGCAATTTCGTCACAGTTCATTCTTGGAGTGTGCAGCCGAATATCGCAAAAATCAATAAAAACCTCATATTTTGGAAGGTCAGGGTCTTTCAAAGTCATCGATGTTGATACGACTGAAAAGCTCGTCACTAGTGCTTGTTGTGATAGGCATTATGCCCATGGCTATCTGCAACCGTTTTCACGAAAGTTTGGCCAACAACGGTAAAATAACGACTTTTACAGGGGTACCGCTCTTTGATGCCCTCGTGCGCAGGTTTTCTTGAACCTAGAAAATCGAGACTTGGACCACCGAAACCTACGTTCAATGCTAAAAATTTCACGTGCAGCTTGTCCATGTCTATCTTGATTGATTTCGGCGCAATTCGCTCTTAAAATCTGTGTCGCAGCCCGAATTCGCCAAAAAATCAATAAAACCCCCAATTTTGGCATTCAAGGTCATCCAAAGTCATTGAATCCGGCGCCAATCGAGAGCCAGTGTACCAATTTTTATTAGTGATTAATAGTGACCTAGGCCTTATCTCGCACCGTTTCGGAGATACAGTGTCTTGTTGGCTGAAAATCGCAATTTTTTCCACTTTTCTCTCATTTAGCGCCCTCAGTCGGAGTGACTCCCTGCGAATTTATGGAAAAGTTTTACGGTTCTTGAAACCAGAGTTTTCCAGGCAGCCGACGGTGAAGATTTGGTGGTTCTCGCTTGCACCGTTTTTGACTGATCCAGCCGTGTGACAGACGGACGGACAGATAGAATTGCGATGGCTAAGACGCGCTAAAGCAGTAGCTGCTTTCGCGCGTAAAAATACGCTCTGTGTTTCTGAGCTGTAATCGCGTTTGAATTCCTCGCCATGCATACTATTTTGTAAACATTAATTTCTGTCACGGCGTGTAAACTTGCAAGACTAGCGTAGGCTGTTTTGTTACTGGTTCCTGCAGAAGTGGATTTGTTGCAAATGGAAACGGAACAAAAACGGTAAGTCGCTCAGTCACTTGATACACTAAGGTTCACGTGTGGCATATTCAATGATTTTCGTGGATATCATTAATCTAGAAACTGCTGATTTGTTTATTTGTCTGTCCCACAAGGGCTCCTAACTCAAAGAAAACCAAAAAGTGTAAAAACCTAAACTCGTGTAAGCGTTTTTATGGCCGGAGTAATTGGATTGGCTGGAGCTAATTTTTAATTTAAAAGCTCAAAGGTCAAAATTATCGGACGTCAAAACTCCGGAAAATGACGCATATTTCGCGTAAATTATTATTTTATTATTACTTACGGCTAGCGGATCACTCGCTGGTCGCTTGGTCCGCTCACACGCGTCAGATGGCTTCTCCCACAGCACACCAGATGCGGTGAATTGAGCGCATACAACCATTTGCAACTAGGTTTGCGTTGTTTTAGTGCTTTTTAGTTTTCGCTGAAATTAGCCTCCTAACTAGTCACAAATTCTAGATTTATTGACACAATGATCTTTCAAATTATGGACAATAACATCATTATATACATTATGTGAGCTTAGATCATTGCAGTGTATAATGGACTTATTATCGTAACTTTTGCAAAGATTATTCTGTGAAAATTTTGCTATGATGTTTGAAGAAGAAAATATATAATGCGTTTTGACACAGAATACGATCGAGTTTTTTCGTCCGTGCGTTTGTAAAAAAAAATTATCCCGAACTGCCACAGAAAAAAATATGCCACCGACTTTTATTCATAATTGCATAAACTTTTACAGATTTTTCGAAAAACAATTTTACTGTCACACTTTGCAGCACATTTGCAACAAAACGATCATCAATAGTCCACTTTCATTTCAGACACATTATCTTATGAAATATTGCAGTTAGACCAATATTTACAAAGTGTGTATTTAAAAGTTTGAGTTCGTAGACTCATGTTCTTGCTGCTCGTTGTGTACTTTATAGTAATCGCTTAATTGGAATTTGCATTTGATTAAGTTATGAAGCCACTAAAGCATAAAGCCTTGAAACCTAGTGGAGTATGCATATACACTTTTCACTGATCACACAGCATCGTATTCAGACAATGCGTCCCGCGATAAATAACTTACAACCATCTATCCCGTAATTAAGTTTATTCCTGAGTGAATTTCGTGAATTTCGTTTATAATATAAAGTTCAAGTAGTTTTTCTGAAAGTTGAACTCTTGCAAACACATTTCATAAATGCTTAAAAATCTGTGAGGACGAAATTTATTAGGGGCAGTGGATTGGATAAACAATGTTTTAAGTATGTATGCAGTTAAAAATCGTAAGACACATTCACTCACACATGTCATGTAGCTGTCGGTCGTTGTTAGCAATAACTGAAATATAGAATTGATCGCAACTAAAAACAAAGTGATGGCGACTGTGTTCTCTTTACTGCATGTGCGACCGTTCTATATATTCCTAGTGGGCCGCAGTACGGAACTTGTTCGTTCGCCTGTTTTTGCACGGGCATAAGCTAAAAACGAAAAACGCCCAGAAACCAAAATTAGGATAAACGAGGCAAAATTAACTGGTGTGCCAATTTTCAGCTCTAGGCTGGACCGATATATTTTTTAGTCATTATCGCAAGCGAAAAAAAACTGAAAGCTGCGACGTTTACTAAAGAGCTTGAAGAACTCGAAAGACGACATCACAACCACTCTCGAAAGACATTTTTGACAACAACGACCGCGTGCGATTAAACAAAACAACAACAATCGTTCGCTATACAATATTGTCTACCTACCAGCGTACAAAAACACGTTTTAATAGCGGGAAGTTTGAAGTCCTCGTCGGTTATTACTACGGTTAACAAAACTTAGTCATCGCTACAACTACGTAATGATTTAACTGAAGAGACAGGATTCATGTGCATCGGTAACGTTCGACTACATAATTGTCAGCGATCGAGCAAGCGTGGAGTAAAAACATTTACAAAGAGTAACGTGGTTTCTCGGCCCATAGAATTATCACGGATGACAACCTAACCTACCTGAACCATGCAGTTAGCCGAGGTAAACAGCATTAGGCCTATATGCATGCGGTGAAAACACTCTATTGTTAACAATAACGGCCTGTGAATGGGGGACGAGTTTCACAGACTGATTTGGAGGGTACGTTGCGCTAGTTCGTGAGATTTCCTGACGAGACGTTTTCGAGATGTCTCCGTGCGACTTGAAGCACCTGTCGTCGTGGGTGGGCGGTCCATCGTCTAGTAGCGGCCGTAGAACGGTGCGAAGCCGAAGTGGCCGTGCGCGTGTCCATAGCCGTAGGCGGGACGGCGGTAGTACGGGCGGTGCGCTCCGTAGCCGTAGTCGACCAGATTGACGTCGCAGAAGTCGCGGTAGTAGTACGAGTGGCCGTACGAGTAGCGCCCGTAAGGGGAGTTACGTGATCCCGGCGCGCACGGCTGGACGTACGAGTTGCCATTCGAACAGATCACAAATGAATAATGATCTTTGTAGTAGAATCCGTCGTTACCGCATTTTCCTGCACGCGCATACAACGCATTTATCGTATAGTACAGTAAAATTTATTACATGTATGCCTCCACCTGCAAAGATCTTGACTGAAATATGACTTGTTTTATCTAAAGACCTAAATCTGTGTGTCACCACTGGCAAAAAAGTTAATAGGTTAAAAAGTAGTCTATAAGCTAGCCTTTAGTGGCAACCCATTTCAGAGCTGCGGAATGTCACCGGCCGTATGGGATCACACAGTGTTACCTGCCATTCGACAGGTTAACGCGCCCGGCCTTAACCCCAACCAACCAGATCAGTACTCGATTTACCCACCCGAAGGGATAGAGGGCTGAGTTTACCTTGTTGTTGGTTATACACAGAGATAGTTTATCTGTCTGTAGACAGTCACTAATCCAAATAGTAACCTCTTGATAGCGACCCGACCCAGAGTCGAATCCATGACCTTTTGATCGTATGTTCAACCTTCCCCAACACACCACCAAAAAATATATAAAATACGCCAAAGCATCCCATACATATATCACGAAAACATCGCGGACGGATAGACAGACTGGCGTTATAATTTTTTGAAATGACAGTCATATTTAAAACCAGGTGGACTGTCAGTCAAAGCAACCAAACATTTAAGCAAAAACTGGAAAACATTTTGTTTTGATAATTTTATCAGCTAAACTATCCATTTGACTTCATGTAGAGTGTTTGTTGTATTTTATTGGACTGGTTAGCTCCGCTATTAAATTTTCGCTATCTGATAATTATTATCATTATCAATATTATTACTGTTATCAATATTATTACTATTACTTTTTATTTTCGTAATTGTAGCAAATTTTGAGGTTTTAAAAAATCTAATTTATAGTGTTCAACGTAAAAAAGTATATAATGTATTTTTATCAACATTGACACGATTGTAAACAGTAACAGACTTTTAATTTTCATCACGAGAACTTCGTTGACGTATTACCTGGGTAGTATCCGTGGAAAGCGTATGCTCCGTGGTGGAAAGCGGCTGGAAAGTGGCCGGCAAAAGTGACAGCCGCAACGGCCAGTACGACGGCTACAAGTACGAACATCCGATTCATGATTACAGCGGCGGAAACTGTGTGTCCGTGAACTGACAAACTACTGACGCCGAGTCCAACTATCGCTCGGACACGTACTCAGCATTTATATACGGACCGTTAACGACCGGCGGCCGCGGCGTGGGTCCGCGGTCGGTGCTTCGGTGAAAGCACGCACGCCTCCTCGTCGCCAGGAAAACGCGGTGCCTGCCCGGCGCGACCAGCGCGGCGCGGATTGTTTGTCCATGTCATTGTCACCGGGTCGGGTTGGTTTGCGTGTCGTTGTCGTCGTCGGCACGCGCCAGCTGTTGCCGCTGGTGTTACATTAAAATGTCTCCCCCGTGAAAAATCCGCTCGGGGAAAGACGATCATGGAACTGATATGTTTCCCCTTATAAATATCGCCGGCCCCATTATAGGATTGCCCCCCAGAAAAGCCTCCCCGCCGAGCGGAGCGGATTTTTACCGGTAAATTGTCGGCCGAGGGAGGCTTTTCTTGGGGGCGATCCTATAATGGGGCACCTCCGTCCAGCGAGCCAGCGCTGGACTCGATCACTCAATAGTTACGTGTACGTGTGAGCGTTTGTGTGCGTCGGAATTCAGTCGCCGCCGCGTCATACACAGGTTGCAGCGACTGGCACGGCGTCACGAAGCCAAACTGACCACCGGCCAACCAACTATTGGATCGCTCTCTTTCTCTTTCATTGGGGGCACTGTAGCCACTGCTCGCCTCCCCCTTCTGTGTGATGTGCGCCGGCCGGTGTGTGCGCGCCAATTTACTGAAACAATACCAGATATTATTGCTGTCAGCAGCCTGGAAACCTATTATTTTCCAGGTCATTTCGTAACTAACTGCGACTAGTAATTGGCACAATTTTCAGTAAACTGCTTTGGCAAATTTTACTCTGGAAAAAGTTGTTTGACATTAGAATTGTAAATTCCTCAGTTTAAATGAAAATTATACTTTTGATAAATGCTAAAATTAGAATGTAATTAATCACCTTCAACTAATTGATTAGCAACATGGTAAAACTAAAACATGACTACATAACAAAATATTTTTTACAGAAAAGATGACATTATGAGTTCTTCGTACACTTTCACACTGTTGTTGTTTTTCCCTATTATTTGTGGCAAATATAAAAAAGGTAATTAAAATGCGACGTCATTACAACGTCGAAGTACGTGTTGCATTATTTTGGCCTATACAAAAGACTAGCTTTAACTAATGTCATTTGACTAATGGTCAAATGTAACTAATGCAATGGCTCATCTGTTTTTTTTTTTGTTTTCAAGTTACGAGGCCGTATGGGACAGACAGTCTTAAGTTTAGAAACGATTACATGCAAAACTTAGGCCTAATGGCGATGCAAAAAAGCACGCTATTTAGCCTAATAAAACAAGCAAATAAAATTATGTTTCCCGGCCTTGTGGCGACATGACATGCGGCCGTCCACCTACTACACGACCTCCGTGCAGTGCTTTGTTGTGCAGTGGACGTGCAGTTGGCACTCGAGCCGCCTGGCCGTAAATAAACAAGGTTTACGCGAGATATGTGACATTTTCTTAGATTTCGACGTTTTTTTGCCCTTAACCATTTACCTTTTAGCTGAAAATTGGCACACCAGTTACTCCTGTTTCAGAAAACGATTACACCAATTGTGGATTTTTTAATGTCTTTTCGTTTTCCAGTTACGAACACGTACGGGACAGACAGACAAGAGAAACGGACGGGCAAGACTTGTAATGCAGCCTATTACAACGGTTGCACAATAAACTGACAGAAATGACTTCAAAATGGTAAGCGGTTTTTAACCTCAAATTTTTTATTTTTTATCTGGCCATAATTTCATTTTTGCAATTATACATGTTACCAAAATAATAGTTACGCTTTCATGTTTTCACGAACAATGGCCCATGCAGTTGCCGCAGCTGAGCGTGTGTTTTCATGGACCAGTTTCTCTGTAGGGCCTACCACTGCAGCAACCTGTGTCGGAATGTCAGTACGAGTATGTCTATGCCAAGCCATAACGAGCGGCCGCTGTGTTTGTCTAACGGTATGTCAGTAGTGTCGAACGTACAGTGACAGTGGTCAGTTGTAGGCCTATTATATTTGTTTGACCTATTAATTACCATTATACGAATGTTCACACACGCCTTTGATCGACATTGACGCTCTGTTGCCTACGCACGCAGTGTGTGCAGCGCCTGCTGTACACGGCACACCACAAAATAGAATAGAAATACGACAGATAACAAGTAATCTCAACAAAGCTCACGTGACGCGGGACAACATCGTTGACGCCACCAGGGAGTCAGTGTGCAAAGTGCAACAAAATAAGAAAATGTTTGAAAGGGTAGTGTACGCAAAATTTGACGCCTCCATACGATGAATGTTTTGAACATAGAAGGTTGAAACTCAGACGGTCAAAATCTACGTTTTATGCTGACAATTTCTTACGCAGGTTGTCTAGATCTAACTTCAGTGGGCTTAACTTCGGCGCAATCCACTGTTGAAATGTGGGTCGCAGCTTTCTGAGATCGCTAAAATTACTGAAACCCGCCTTCTCGATTTTGTGGTCGTTCAAGATCATCGGTGTTGGTACCCCAGATAGTTCGTTCGCGGTGCTCGTAGGCTACGTTAAGCAGCAAGTTTGTGTCTACATGCAACTGTTTTCACACTAAATTAATGGATAATTTCAGTATTTGCGCATTTTTAAGGGGTACCCAAATTTGACGCCTCCGTACGGAGGATTCCTTAAAGATAAGGTGTCAAAACTTAAACTGCTGAACTACAGCCTACGTTTAATGCCGAAAATTTTATACGCGGGTTTTCTTGGTCTATCTCCAGCCGTTTCGGCACAATTCACTCCTAAAATGCGGCCGCAAAATAAAATAGCGAAAAAATCACTAAACTTATTATTTTGAGGTTCAAGCTCTTTTAAGGTCATCGATGTTGGTATACCTGAAAAGCTCGTCAGCATTGTTTGTTATGATAAGCAGCAAGTCTGTGCCTATCTGCAACTGTTTTTACGTTAGACAATTCGATAGCGGTAAAATAGGCTAACCATTTGACGCCCTCGTTCTAAAAGAATCGTCTGTTGTCACAAAAAAATTAGTCTTTGCAGAAGCCCACACTGAAGATTTCGTAATCTTAGCTATCGCCGTTTTGATACCGTGCTAGGGTGTGACGATGGACGGACGGACAGAGCTAGACGGATGCCTTCACAATAGCCAAGACGCGCTTTAGTAGGTCTATAGCTGTGGCGCGTAAAAAATTAGTTAACAAAATGAAAGCCCACGAGTTTCACGTTCATGTAATTCGTTGTAGATTTGTTGTTAACATCTCGTTTAAGCTGTATAAAAAAACTACAATAAAATCTCCATTATACTAATCCACAACACGTTGTACGAAAAGCCGCAAAGAGAAACCAGTCAAAAAGTGAGGGTGAATGGAGCGGAGTGGTGATCGACGAGGCAGTTATTGCGTTCGTATCGTACTTTTTGCATTCGTTGCGTTTTTTTGCGTGCGTTGAGCTGGAGCCTGGAATCAAAGCCCATCTGCGAAGGTCCAATTGTTACTTCTTTAATCTGTCGGCGACGAGCGAGGCTAATAAATATTCTATGCTTGATTTCGTTGTTGATGTTTTGTTTTTATTTCTTTAATACAGAATTGCTGATACTACTTCAAGACACTGCTGGTTCATTTAATTAATGATTTACTGAATTGATTGAATTGGAAGATGGCGGCAGTTATAAGTCCGAAGCAGTCTGCATCAGACAAAGGATCTCTCCTACGCCGTGGCTCTCAAGCTAAAAAGCCGCTGAAAGAAAAAATTGTTCAGATCTATGAAGCTTTTTTCCGGGTATGTTTTATGCTTAGGCATGGTAACAATTAATTTTTAATGGTTAACTTTACAGGAATTGATGATTGATTAATTATTAATTTTAATTTTAAAAATAACAATTTTAATTGTCAAAAATGCATGTTTTCGTTTATTTCATTTTAAGTTATTTAGCTAACAGCTGTTGAGAATGTGCTGAAACACTGTTACTAAGTATTTGTTTTGTTCAGTTTTATAAACAGACTAAAATGTCATGTTCTGTGGAAAAATGAATTACTTTTTTATTAAATTTTTGTCATATGTCCTTTATAATTCTTTCTTAGTGATGTTACTTGTTAAACAAAATTAAACATTAAACTTTACATGATTAATGATTAACTTTTGCAGCCTGCTCATATAAATTATCTCTGTGTCGTGCTCAGTGCTTGGTTCACTGTTGTTAATAGATGTTGCTGTGTAATGTCACTTCAGACATCTACTAATGAGTCAAGTTGCTACAGTGTATAATTGTGAATGTATTCACTGATTCACTGAACATTAAGCAAATGATAAGTGCTTTGTATGACGTTTAATCTTCAGTTTCTTTGACAGTACTACTGTTGTAATATTTTAGGGTGAAGATCCTTCATTGGGAAATCCAAACTTCTGGGATGAACTGTTTCTACTAAAGGTATGATAATTTTGATGTATATACACTGTGGTTCATAAAAAATGTGCCACTTGTTTAAATAGCTCTGTGAAACATTGGCCAATTTTATTTAATAGTTTTTGGAAGTTTGGAGACTCGCCTAATGTGAGCTACTCTGTTCCATTTGTGTAGGTGTTTATGCAACTTTTGTTTATATGAATGGTGATGACTGCCAGTAGCTGTCAAGTGTTGTAATTGCTGTCAGGCTAACACTCAGTACGTGGAAAGTGAAATTGAAAAGTTGAATGGAGAACAGCTTGTAGAGCTAAAGGTATTTAACTCACATTTCAGTCAACTCTAAGTATGCATATAACTTAGCATCGGTAATGAACTAACCGCTTGTGAATGTTTTAAAATCTGAATTTTCATCTTGGTGGCATCTACTGTTTAAACGACAAATGACTCAGGTTTATGGTTGAAGCCTTGCTGGAAGGGCAGATATAATATTTTTACTTTGATTGGATAAACAGTTAAGCAGAAAATACCGGAAATAAATTGCACTTTGAGATGAGTATGTTGAAAACAGACTGTAGCTTACATTATTGCCCATCTTACTTTCTATAGTAAAGTTGCAGAACTTTTCGAGTGCTCCTTGTATTTCAGTTCAATTTGTATCAATGTGTGTTGAGTGTTGCATGGTTAGTGCATGTAGATGGCTGGTGAATTGTATCATTGATATAACTGTGATTGAATGATGATTATGAACTTGTCGTTACTGTTCAGGACACACTCAACAATCTCTTCTACAAATGTGTTGAGACATTGAAGCAAGATCATCCAATACGCAGTGTTAATGCCATCCAGGTCTGTCACGTTTAGCCCTACTGTGACTACTGTCTTCTCATTTTATAATGTTTTTGCTGTATAGCAACTTCTGCCTGCTTAGCACGGCTTGTGACTTCTGCGAACAATGGTCAGGCAGGGTAATTTTGCATTAGGAAGCACTCTGCTCTGGAGGCTGCAGTGTTGGTTTGCCCACAGTTTGCAATGCAAATTCCGACTGGTCTTTTATGCCCATGAAGGAACTAGGGTCCCTGTCTAATAGAGTGTTACTGGAGGTCACATGTGTGTTTCCAGCAAATGGAATGTTGTTCTGTCCAACTGCTTTAGCAGTTTGCATGAGTGTGATGTACTGTACCTTGCATCAAAATCAAGTACCCACGTGCAGTGCATGGCTGGGGTTAACGCAGGGTGCATTTACCTGTGGGATGGCATGTCAGGTAATGCTGTTTGATCCCATATGGCAGGTGATGCTCTGTAGCATTGAGATCGGTTCCTGTGAAGAACTGTATGCTCCTTTGATGATTTCCATGGTGATATGCTAGACACTGTATGCTCTGACTGGAGGACTAGTTGTTAAGAGCACTACATGCAAAGTCTGTCAGTGTGTTCGGTGAATAGTAGCTGCCATTACCCTCGTTACTGTATCTGTGTGTTAGACTCTGTGTGCTCTGACTCGTGGGGTGTTCCTAAAGAGTGTTGGCAGCTATGGTTTTGACGTCATCAACATTCTCGTTGGCTTTGAATCAGCCGAGGCCGTCATGCAGGTAGGCTTCAACAGAGAGATTTAGGGTGCGTTGCACCAACCATACTTAAATTTAAGTACATGCTTAACCACCGTACTTAGCAGAAAATGCATTGCACCAACACCATTTATGGCCTGCTTAAACGTCACTTAAAAATAAGTGGCCAAAGTTGCCCACTTAAATTTAAGCGGCTGGCAAAAATTAGACAGACGCCGTCTTTATTTAGCGAACTGTGACGAAGTTGTCGTCCAGCGTAGTCTACAAAGTTTATTTTCTCAGGTTATATTCGTTGTCAGCCAAATATATATCAGTCCAGATTTATGTTGATTCTCATATATTTGGCCTATATATTACACTTCGATCAAAATTATACTGTTCTGAAGTTATTTCAATTTATATATGACATTTCAAGCATTGTTGTCAATGAAGTCTGATAGCTATTATGTAATTGGTCGTCAAGGAAATGCAGTTGTTACGTGATCGAAATTAGCCAATGGCAAGCGTCGTTACAGTTAAGTCTGTCACTTAGCTAAGTGATGTGCGGATTGTGTTGGTGCAACGGAATCGATTTAAGTAGCCGGTTAAGTACCGCTTAAATTCAAGTGGTACTTAACTAAGTACGTACTTAAAATTGGTTGGTGCAACCGTAATTAATTAGTTTTTAATTTGTTATTTTATTTGAATTTAGTGAATGCTAAACGATAATGCAGTTGTCATCTTTGTAATCTACCAGTGTATTTGTGAAGCCGATGTCATACTACGAGCCACGTAGCTTGGGAAACACTTTTTCTAGCTTACTTCTGTGACTGCTGGAACTGGGTTACTTCGCCGTACATCCATCAATTGCTTGGTTATATGGTCAGTAACAATCAGTATATCACTTGTTACTGGCATTTGAAGGAATGACTGACTGTTGTAGCTGATATACTCATTAGCGTAAGCAGTGTTATGTCTCTAGACATTGGTTGTTTGGCTCAACAGTTTGCTGATGTCTGACTCAACAGCTTTGGTGTAGTACACTGTATTGCAGCAGTGTTACATCAGTTTGTTTAATGCTTTTAAATGAATATACTGTGTGTGCTGTGGTGTGTCTAGACATTAGTGGATCGACTCAACAATTTGCTGATGTCTGACTGCGGTGATGCTCTCAAGAGACTTGCTATCGGCTTCCTGCTTGTCTTTGTCACTGTACATATTCATGTCACTTTTACTGCTTAATAGTAATTGTAACTGAAGTAGTAAAAGGCGGATCTGTTTATGGCACTGTTATGGTGCAGCCACTGCAGGAGTTTACCCACTTTTTTAATGAATACAGAACAGTGCTCGATGGCTGCCAACTTTTGGACCAAGCTAGTTAGCTTTAGCCACTGATTTGCCTTAACTGGCAGTTATAGTTGTACATTTATTACTGCTCATGCCTTGTGATACTCATGATACTTATTTTACAACCCACAGAAGGTAGAAGGCTAAGGTACATAATATATGGTACTCTATTATTCACTGAACTATTATTGTTGAACTGATACATGTGATGTGGTATTGATGTACATTAATGTACATTGTAGGCTACGGACAATGTGAGTCAGAACACGTTACTGGAGTACATTATGATGAACAGTGTCTTTGAAGCCATTGTTCAGGTCAGTTTGACTTTCCGTTTTTTTTTATATAAGCTGCGTAAATAATTATTTTATTAATTTTAGTTGATATGTTATGTGAAAACTCAATGATATGCTGGTATAAGATTGTACTGAATTTGCAGTACTCTCTGCACTTCAGGCTATGCTGTTTGGAAGTCAACTTTGTGTGATTTACACACTGTTTGTGTGTAATATTGTGTTTATGTGTAATTTTGTGTGAGTTTTGTCATTATTAGTTCTTAGCAGAGACATGAGACTGACTGCCACTTGGCACTCTGGATGGTTAAGTGACCTTAGTAACATATTTTCGTCAAGTGGTCTATCAGAAATGATCTAAATTCGTTCATTGATTGTATGCTTCTGACTTGAACAAAGCCAGGATGATGGCTGAATTAATTAAGCAAAAACATCTGCACAGTTAGTTAGTTTCAGCTTTTGGCAGAACAATCGTGTGTTTCGCCAGTGAGTATGTCGCATAAATTTGTTATTAACAAGCCAGCCGTTGACTTTAAGGTTGATGTAAAATACGCACATCTGTAACTGTGTTTAGATTCTGGGGAGCGTCGTTGAGAGGCAAGCTCTTGGACATGAAGCCGTGCTGCTGCTAACGCTGCTTATTCAGTATCGCAAGTATGAAGTGAGTGAGTTGGCCTTCTGTCATTTGTGTCCATGCTTGAGTGTTTTTTCATTTTCCATTGGTTTTTTCAGTAATTTTTCGATTTTAGGCTCACATTTCCACCACTTCTTGACTGTTTCTTGATTTTTTTATCGTCTACTCGCAGCACATGTTTTTTTTTTTTGAATTTTGTTTTCATTCAAGTTTTTTTAGTTTAAGTTTTTTCCAAAGGTTTTTCTTGTTTTTTTCTGGTTTTTATTTTTCTTTAAACTTGGCTAGTGAGTTGTCAAACAGTTGTCATTTTTTAGTCAAGTTTAGCTGATTAACGAGCATGCAGATTTATTTTCCTTGCTTCCACTAAACACAATTGTAACGTAATGTAAACAGCTTTCCAGAACCACGAGGCCCATAGATCAATGCTGATCTCTGTTTCCTTAGCTTTTGGCCAGACAATGTTACATTGCCAGACCGACCACTAAGTTTTTGCCGCAACTGCTGCTGAAATATCTTATTCAAACTTGAGTGTGGTTTTATCCAGTTACGTCTGATGTTCTTGCCAGTCAAACTTTATTTCTACACATGCTTTATATACAGTGCTCTGCACTATTTTTTGACATGACTGTAACTGGTATGAGCTGTTACTGTTGCATGGTCGTAGCATTGTTTAGTTAAGTAGTGATAGACGCTGATAACATGATCGATTAATGTGTGATTTTGTGTTCTGTGTCAGTCAGTAAATCCTTACATTGTGAAGCTTTCTATTCTTGATGATGGACTTGCTCTGACGGTTTGTAGCTTCTTTATCTTATAATTCGCTACTTGAATTTATAACCTGCAGTATTTATCTAATGTTGTGTTTATTACCTGCGATAATATTTTGTTGTCACAAGCATTTACCTGATACTATCACTAAAGGTGGCAGTCATCAGAATTTAGTTACATATCATTAGATACAAGACTAACTAGTAATTAGTCTATTACTAATGTGGTTAATTTTTATAATGCTTTTAATCAGCAAGCCAACTAATATAAACATTTATCTAGTGCCATATATCAATAGCAGATCAGACTTCATAGATTGCATTTTTGATCAGATTAAATTAAATCCAAGTTTTAGTCAGAAGTTATTTATAATTTTGCTCTAGACATGCTGACATGGGTTTATTTTCTGGAAGTTTAGACTTGACCTCATAAGTAAAAGGGAGCACTACTGTGATTTAGTGAGATCTGTTTACACTGTACATTTCGCTATATTTGCCGAGCTTTAACAACTTTGATTATGTTTGTTTGAGCACAGGGCTTAGCCCAGGTCGTCTCATTTGGTCTCTCACATTACAATCAGTATGTTTACTCTGTCACCTTTCTATCTTACTGTCTTAATGCATGTTTTCGTTTTCTCAATAATATCTCTGAGTCTTCTGTTTTATGTTGCATGTAAATAATGATACAAACATTTTGTTTTGTGTGATCGACAGTATTAGCTATATGTGTCGTAACCTGGCCTAACTCTGGAAAAATTGACTGGCTGCATAAAAGTGGTAGCTGTTGGCTGTTAGCAGTTTCCGTGTTGTAGTTCTCTATACTGCAGTTGAAGTTTGGTAAGATCAAGGACGATGCGATTTTTCATGTTGTGACTACGAACACTTCTTTCCCCGACCTTTATTTCCTGAGTGATGCTGGCACTTTTGTGTTTTTTCTGTCATTGCTGATGTTATCGTAATTTTTTTTAGGTGTAAGCCTTCACTGTCAAATCTAATTATGCTATGCTTTTTGTAGTCTTTATCATCATAAAACAAACGAGCCTTCGACCGGATTCTTTGCAACTATAACAAACATGGTGAGAATTTGATGCCATACCACTCATTGATTTATGTCAATAGTCACATAATTTTATTTAATCTATCACTACTACCCTGTAGGTATATCACTTCTCTTACTATACATATTGTGTATGTTTGTGTATTTATATTTTGTGATGACAAAATTGTTCTTGCCAAATGATATCTCATTTTATCCATTGGCTTAAGCAGCATGCAAAAATGTTGCTTTAAGTTTTTTTACAGTTTTTGTAGTTTTTTTTTTTAAAAATTTAGTTATTTTACGTCTATGCCATTACTCAATTGTTTTTTGATTTTTAAAGTATTTTTTACATCCCAGCGTCCATTTTTTAAATTTTTATTTCATTTTAAAGAGTTTCAGTTCCTTGTTTTCATCAGCGAAATTACCAGTTTTTGAGAGCGGATTACATTGTATATTATTATCATGACACACCAATGGACAGACAGGCTGTGATAATGTCTGTTGCAGTTAACTGGAATTTTTGAATCATTCAATCATGCTATTTAATTATAACGATTAATATAGGAATGTTAATGATGGTCGTCAGTTGTTGGTGTACATTTTCTTCATGCAGCTAATGTGTCTCACTTTTGTCTCTGTGTCTGTCTCACTGACTGTACGCCTGCGTGACAGGTTGGCAATATGTTTGTCGGTGAAGAGGCAAAGGTCGAAGCCGTCAAGTAAGTAAACACAGTTTCATTATCTGTGTGCTATAAATAGACTGGCTGGCACTTCATACTCTCTGTTGGAAGCTTTTAGCTGACTGTTATCTGCCTGGTATTACGTGGGTAGTGACTGATTAGTACTGAGTAGAATTGGTCTAAGTTACTGGCTGAGTGTCGATAGAATTTCGTGAATTGCAGCCCAATGTTCTGTCAGCGGTGACAAAATATGATCGATATAAATTACTCGTACGTTCAATTTATTTACTGTGGTAGCTGACAAGTGTTCGGTCAGCTATCCTGATTATCATGCTTATTTAGTTGAGCTTTACAAATTTGCAACTTGAACAAAATTGGTTTTAGAAGGTGGGGTTAAGAATAAATACAAATTAGTGTGCAGGTTTGAAAAAATGCAAGTTAACTGCTTGCAATGTAAAAACAGTATGATAAATAAGATTTGTGGCTTGTAGGTGAAGTTGCGCAACATGTTTATAAGAAAATTGTCTGAGTGTCATCCTATGTCAGCCCATATTAAGAAACCCCATTAGTGCCAAATTACTTTTTCCTTGTTTACATTTATACACTTATAAACTATTGTGATTACAATGACTGTTATTGCTTGCAGGGCCAATGACTCAATTGTGCTGGCATTGTATGAAGCAATTCATCTTAATCGTAACTTCATCACAACTCTCACACATGTCAGTATAATGCCAATCTCATCTCAGTTCACTTTGCTGTTATTCTTGGTAATTCTGACATGATTTGCATTGTTTCACTGCAACTCAGTCAGTGGCGTCTGCACTAAGTTCCATCTGTGCCATGCTGTGTGGCGATGAATGTCTGTCACTGGTGTCTGGCCTATTAAATATTGAACTTAAGTATCGGGCAGTTTTTCACAGTTTATATAGCAAAGTAGTCCAGTGCAGACTATCTCTTCTGTTAGTTTTTAAAAGTGTTCCTTCTTCTACATATGTACGTTGCAACTGGTGCACAAAGTGTCATTGTCTGCTATGGAGTATCACATGTACAGGGTGCGGCAGAAAAAAGTAGCCCCCTAAAGTTTTTCGCTGTTTTCTCAGCAACCGTTTAGCATTTTAATCTGAAAATTTACAGATTTATTTACTAAATTGTTCTACGG
>Ga0056128_1004377_pt1 | contig 17666 bp, 24 predicted proteins | sample WorMetLIZISLAND2_FD_71113 | JGI IMG/M metagenome (GOLD analysis project Ga0056128, IMG submission 71113) | Marine gutless worms symbiont microbial communities from Max Planck institute for Marine Microbiology, Germany - Olavius geniculatus... ... | reverse complement strand
GACACTTGCGAGAAACCGAGTCGTCGATTTCTTTTCGCGTCATAATAAGCTCGCTGTCTGTATTTATCGCTGCTTGTTCGTGACCGTGCTGTATTTATTTGTCGATTTAGTTGTCGGTCATTGTTGATAGCGACTTCGTCTATCAGTGTGTCTGCATGTCACTGTCGTTGTATTGTTAGCTGTACTTGTCCGTGTGGGACCAGGAGTTAGCCTGTAAGTAACAGTTATTGTAAGCCGTATTGACTTACGTTATGTGACAGTATTTCCTTTACCTGTCAGCATCAGTTCATAGGCGTTTACCAATGAGAGGCCGAGTTGTAGACTCAGCGCCACTTTAATTAGGTCGTGAGTTGAATGCTGTGCTTGTATTGGTTAGGCCAAGCAGTAATTAAGTTATCGCTTTATCCGCGGCGCGCAAATGAGTTGTTTGAATCAGTTGTTATTCTGACGGGTTTGAGAACAGTTGTGTTCTGAGGCGGACCAGAAGGTCTTGCGTGTGATGGCAAGCGTAAATGCTAAGGTCGTATAGCCTTTGATTTGACTGTTGTACTAGCAATAGGGTTTTTGTGTAGACCCTAGATGTAGAGTTGATTAGATTGGGAGGCCTGTGGCGATCCCTAGAGTAACGATAGTAACTGGGACTCGGATAAACCCGATAGTGGTTTAACGAGGGGAAGAGACTCCTGTGCCAGCTCTTAGACTTTGAATAGCCTAGATTTGCGCCCCTTTTTATGTGGCTTAGTTGTGTGTAGATTTATATGTAATTGTTTCATATGCTATTTGATTGTGTTGAATATTTCGTAACAGTTGATTTCGTAACTGTTGATTTGAACTGTGTAATGTATAACTGTGAAATTGTGTAATTGATTTATTGATACAAAAGTTTGCGAATTTATTTGGTTAACAGAGAAACTGAACAGTCGCTTGATTGACTGAACTGTTTGATTGGATTTGCAGCTGTGACTGCTGGACGATTAAAACTGTATATTCATGTGTTTATTCTTTCGTTATTATTTGCTGTAAATATTTTGCTGATTAAATTATATTATCGTTTTATTTTCTATTTTTTGATGTCGATTTACTTGAGCATTAGGCCTAAGTTAACTTAAAGTTAAGTCTAGCGTAGGCCTAGGATCAAATCTCACAAGGCAACCTTACATTTGGTGTCAGAAGTGGGATATCCGTTAAATAGGTTTTTCTTGTGGGAGACAGTGTAATTTAAAGTGTAATTTGTGTACAGTGCTTATTTTTGTCGTTTTGCTTATTTTGTGATTTATGTTGCACAACATATTAATTGTGTCTGTGTGCTTGTTGAGCCGTAGAAATCCCGACGTAGTCGAAGCGAGCAGTAGAAAAGCACCCGTGTCAGAAACACTCAGTGTAAGACCGGTGGTGACGATCCCAGTCTTGTTGGTCAACGCCGTGTGGTATAACTTTTGTATTATTTACCCCTCTGACCAACTTGACTTTGGTATCAATTTGTGTGTTATAATGGATCGTTTGCACCCTGAAACGCAGGAACAACTCAAAAAAATAAGTTTCACCCGTTTAGTAGTAAAGCTAGGTAAGGCGGGGTTTGACCCTAACCGTCTGGAGCAGTTAGAGCGGGCAGATCTGTTGGAAGCCCTGGCTGAGACCATGCTGGGGGAACCCACGACAGTGTCGGAAACAAATCTGATTTGAGAGGTCCGGGAGGCGTTACAGATCCCTCTTCCCGCAGGAGATTTGAGCAGCGCCACTTCGGAGGGCAAGAGCGCGGCAGTTCGTCTAGGGAGCTCGAGCTCGAAGAGAAAAAATTGGCTCTAGAGGCCGAACAGAGGCGGCTTGAAATCGAAGAAAGAAGGGAGCAACGGTCAATGGAGGCCGAGAAGAGACGGCGGGAACTGGAGTTTAAGGTCGCACAGGAGCAAACCAAACGCGACGTTCGTCTAAAAATCGAGCAGCTCAAGTTAGAGCACGAGATCCGTCTGGTGGAGCTGAAAGCCCGTCAAGCCATCCCCAGGGACAGCGGGGGAGTAGACGATCATACCCCGTCCGATCCTAGCGGGGCGGGTAATTTGGCCCTTCAGACGAAGAGATTTAGGGAAATGATGAGGCACGTTTTGCCAAAAATGCCTCTTAAAAGTGCAGAACTACCCCAATTCTTTGAAACAGTAGAAAACTCTACGCGATGTATAAGGTTCCTGCGAAGGTACAAGCTAAGTTACTAATACCTCTCTTTACTGCTCAGGCTAAATCGCTCGTTAACCAAATGTCGATTGACGATATAAGTAAGTACGATGAGCTTAAGAAGTTTTTGCTCACCGAGTACAAACTCACTCCTAGGGAGTACAAGATTAGATTTGAAACGGCTGTTAAGAATGCCGGTGAGACATACACTTTGTTTGCCGCTAGGCTACGTAAATTGCTGTCTTATTACCTCAAAAGCCGTTTTGTTGAGGATTATGAAACTCTCATTGAGTTGTTGATCAGCGATCGGCTAAAGGGATCACTCACGCAGGGGTTGTTAAATTATATTCTGACCCAAGAAGGGAAGGGCTGGTATGTTGCCAGTAAGATGGTTTCGCTCGCCGACGTATATGTCAACAACCGGCCCACGGTGATCGGTCAAAAGGCATCCGAGGGCAAGCCCGTCAAGGTCGCGACCGTGACGTCGTATGGGACAGCGGGGGGCCAGAATCATCAGGATGCCCGATGAGGTCAGTTCCAGGCAGGAAGTAGCGCCGGTCAAGGTGGCCAGCAGTCACCCACGCAAGGCCGTCGTTGGCAGTGTTATAATTGCAAGGAGTTTGGCCACATTTTCAGGGATTGTTCCCAGGAACGAGCCGACGCTCATGATGGTCTATCATCGTCTTTAAGATTAGGTGAGATCAAGTGTCACAACTGCGCAGGATGGGGACACATAGCCAGAGATTGTGCGTCGGAGCCGAAGGGTAGACGTGGTAGTTCCAGGGGAAGCTGGCGTGGCCACTATCGAGGCGGTCCCCGAGGTGATGGACAGAACTGAGGAGTCCGCGTCAACTTGGTGTCGACGGACGAAACGACTCAGGTAAAGACTCGTGAGAGGGGCGTTTAGTATAGAAACGGCGGCGAGCAAGCTAACCCCAGTAGCACTAAGAGCTGGGAATTCGGGGCTCATCCGATCGTTGGTACTGTATGTACATACGATACTGATGTTAATGTGCGTATATTTCCTTTCAAGTATGTCAATGTGACTATATCAGGGTATGATTGTGTTGCACTAGAGGATAGTGGGTGTCAGATACCGTTAGTCAGTAACCGTTTGTTTTCATGGTGCTGTAACGAAACAGTGGGGAACGTTACTCTTCACGGTCTTGGGAAGGACCAAATGGTTCGTGCCCCCTTGGTAAACCTAACTGTGTGTTTAAATGATGCCAGCGTGTGAATGTGCGAGAATTACTCATTATGGGGCTGTGACTAATCTTTGTTTACACGATTACGATGTCATTTTACCAGCAGCCATACTAGGTAATCAGCAGGCTAAAGCCATAGAGAGCAAGGGGCTGTGTAAGGGGCCCACAGTGTGTGCCTGTTGTAAAGGACAGCCGTGTATTAAGTTGAGCACTGCAGACCGACTGTCTAGTGGGACCATAATGGGTGCGGCCATTCGGTCGAAACCAAGGTCAAGTCATATGGATCGTCAACCTAAGGGTAACTTAGGGTGTGGTATGGCCCATTGGGCATACGCTGTGGCGATGCTTTGTATTTTATGTGTTGCACTGACTGTTTGCATGGCACTATGTTTTACTTCTTTCCTAACATTACACGCATAACACACAAATTATTACAGGTGTACAAAAATAAACATGACAGGGTATCAAGGTGTCATGATACATTATACATACATACAACACAATATGACAAACATGATAAACACACATCAATTGTTACAACAATTATAATAAAACTAGTCCATTCCATGACATTCACTACATGACCTGTGTAGAACTAGTGAATACACAGATAATCAAATAATCAATATTGCAGTGCAATACATTTATGTGCAATACATATATACATACATTATGCTACACATAATAAACACAGTACACAGTAGGATCACCATACAGTTTTCACTTTATTGTCGTGACAGCACATCAGATTCAATGTAGTTGCTGATCACCTTATATGACTCGGCATGGAACAGCGATACTGTACAGCACTTCGTCAATGGTGGCTTCAGAAAAGCGTCACTAAGTTCAGGTAGCCATAATCACACGCGCTGCGAACACCGCCGTCTTTCTTCGTCTCCCGCATGATCGGACGCGCCATCGGACTGTTCAACGGTCGTATCGCCCTCGGCACAGGGCAAACGTCTGGCGTAAGACGGGGTCGCATCTGCCGTCGCACGAGCCCGGCGGTGATCTGGGCTTGAAGCACCACCGCGTCGCACCTCCAGGATCGGTCGTCGGACTGGTCGGCGAACTCGTCACGTAGCTGGCAACGTTCTTGTCGTTGATCTGTCTGAAGTTGTGCAATCTTGTCTTCTTTGATCCGCTGACTATGCGACAAACAACTCAACACAACGGGCGCAGAGGTTAATACCCTCGCAAACATAACATCATAATTATCAGTTGCAACACATAGTGCAATGCAAACAACCAGTGCAACACGTAAGATACAAAGCATCGCAACAGTGCACGCCTCCTGGGACATACCACACCCTAAGTTACGCTTAGGTTTTACGCACATTTTCACGCTCGGCATCATTTAGACACACTGTTAGGTTTACAAACGGGGCATGAACCGTTTGGTCTTTCCCAAAACCGTGAAGAGTAACGTTCCCCACTGTTTCGTTACAGCACCATGAAAACAGACGGTTACTGACCAAAGGTATTTGACACCCACTATCCTCTAGGGCGACACAATCATACCCTGCTACAGTCACATTGACATACTTGAGAGGGTACGCACATAAACCAGAACTAGCATCATATGCACATAGAGTGCCAACGATCGGGTGATCCCACCTTATTCACCGGGGTGAGGTCAGTATCCAGTTGCATACTGCTGTCACCCATTTCACTACTCGGACTCTCCACAGCTCTCCGGCTGTCTGGTAACACAGGACTCCCTTCTTCTCTCATCGATGTCGGTATCATGGGGCTAGGTAGATATGGACCTAAGCCTTTTTGTTTTCCGGCATCACGGTGCCGTCGATATACAGGTCTTGGCGTCGACTGTTGTTCGGCGGACGGTGACATTATAGGACCTATCAGGATATCTGGCGGTATAGGACATGAAGCTGACTTCGGGTCTGCAGTCCTATTACCGTCGTTCGTAGTGGCGGTAAGTCAAGAACGAGGCGGCGTGCCAAGATATGCTTTCAGTTTATCTATGTTTACCGTCTTTGCCGTCATCTTTGCGGTACGCTGAATTTTAACGGTAACAGAAGATGCTGTTGCGATAACAAGGTAAGGTCCCTCGAATTGACGACACCACTTTATCTGTTTCCTTTTAACTTCCGCGGATTAATGTTTAGAACCCAATGTCCTACCTCAAATTTTTTAGGTCCAAGACCTAGATCATAATACCGTTTGTTCTTTTTCGCACTGCGCTGCATATGCTGGCGAACTTCGGTATAGGCGGTAACCAAACTCTCTCGCATTTGTTCTACAAAACGGTCATCATTCTCTTCTTTTGGTGATCCGTACACAAGGTCTGGCGGTGCTCTGGTTTCACGTCCTAGCACCAAAAAAGTTTGGCGAATAGCCGGTCGTATCCTGGCGGGTTGCGCGAATAGCGGCCATAACGTATGGTAACCGAATGTCCCAGTCACGCTGGTTTTCTGCGACAGTCTTTGCCAAAACACTATTCATGGTGCGGTGAAACCGTTCTACCTGGTTGGTGGAAGGCTTATATGGCGTGGTCCTGAGCTTTTCTATTCCAAACAGGCGGCAGACTTTTGCCATTATTTGGCCATCCACTTCCTTGCCCTGGTCACTTAGGATGGAAAGCGGGGCGCCGAAACGGGTAAAGAGTTGCTCGACAAAAACCTTAGCTACTGTTTTCGCTTCTTTGTTTCTTAACGGGAATGATTCAGCCCAGTTAGTCCAGCCATCTAAACATGTCGGTATCCAGATGTTTCCGCGGTCCGACTTACGATGCGGGTTGGTCAAATCGATGTATTATCTCTCATACGGGTCACCGGGGAGTACAGGCTGCAAGGGTCCTTGCTTGGCCAATTTTCCGCGGTGGTAACCGGTACACTCTGGACATTGCTGACAAAACCGTTTCGTATCTGCCTTTCAAGTTGCCCAATAAAATCTCCGGCGGATCTGGTCCATCGTCTTCTGGATACCGAAATGCCCTGCTACCGTTCCGGCATGGCATTGGTGTAGAGCTTTTTCTACTTTCGAGCGCGGTAAAAGTAACTGCATGAAATCCGGCTTTGCGGCGCGCGGACTTTTCTTCCGGCGGTAGACCAGTCCGTCATATATCTCTAGATCTTCGAATCTAGTTACCATTTTCTTAGTCAGCTCGGTGTGTCACTGCAGTTTTTCCCTACTCGGCGGTCTTCCATCTGCCACTCGCATAGCTATCACATCTCCTAACTCCGGGTCTTCCTTTTGCTGGCGGTGTAAGGACTCCCCCACCGAAGCGGTAACACCATCTCCGGTTTCCTAAATTACTCTCACTTTCTTGGTGATAACTCATCTCCTTCTTGATCTGACTCGCACAAAACAAAGTCCATTAGTCGTTAAAATACGCTCGGAGCGCAAGTTAGTCCAAAAGGCATGACGGTAAATCGGTAACAGCCCTCCGTGTGACGAAGGCGGATTTGTCACGGTCTTCCTCAGCGATTGGTATATTGTAATATCCAGAGCGTAGGTCAAGGGTGCTGTACCATAAAGATCCGTACAGGGCATTGAGGCAGTTGTCAATTAGCGGCAAAGGGTAACTATTTTGTTTGGTTACCGAATTTAGCCGGCGGCAATCGATACAAAACCGCAGAGTTCCATCCCTTTTCTTCACGATCACCACGTTGGAAGCCCAAGGACTAGCGGCGGGTTTTACAATCCCGTGTTTTCGCATCTCCACGACTTCCTGATCTATCCATTCAAGATGCTGGAAAGGGTGACGGCAGAGCGGTTGGCAAATAGAACGGTGATTGCCAGTATCTATACGGTACTCCACTAAGGCGGTTCGGCCGATATTATGGTCTCCCGTAGAGATAATTCCGCGGTATTTCACTAATAGGCTTTACGCTTTCTGTCGCTGGTCTTTCGTAAGATCCGGCGGTAACCCTTCCATTATCTTTTTCAACGCTTCTGCCTCCGGCGGTGTCAGGTCACCCACAGCTTTTTCTTCTACTTCATCCAGTTCTCTAACTTTCTCAACGTCGTGTACCTCTCCGAGCTCCGTTCCTTGCGGTATTACTTGACTCTCCTTCTTAGTATTAAGCAAAGCTACTTTAACATACATAGTCCTGGCGGGAATCAAACACCTAGCACTGTACACATGCGACATTCTTTCTATCTGATCACTTTCCAACACTCCGGTCCAGAGAAGGTTCATCCGTTTACCGCGTGATATGCAAGCATTTACCGTCGGTTGCTGCGTTGGCGGCAACACAACGTCTTCACTCACATATATTTAGCGTATTTTAGTGGTGGTCGGTTCGCGGTGGAGATGTGACCATTCGCCACGGACTTGTATTTTCGCTCAGGGCAGCTGAAAATACAGTCTTGCTTTTCCATCAGTCAATGCCAAGGATCAGACCGGTCATATCGGGAGAAATAAGTACCGCGGACTCGATAGTCTGGGTCCCTATTTTGAACGGTACATAGCTAATGCCGTCAACCAGCATATCCTCCCCGTTGGCGGTCTTTACCGAGCTTTTTGGCTAAGCTAGCACCGGCGACAGTAATGTCGCTGCCGGTATCCAAGAGAGCTGTAATGGTACGTCGGTGATATGTCACGTCAATGCATGTACAAGACTGTTTTTCGGCGATAGGACGAACATTTGGAGTTGGTCCAGGGCGCGTATGTACGTGGGGCGGTTCCACCAGGGAGTCGGTTAGGACAGTCCCTTATGTAATGTCCCATGTCTTCACAACGAAAGCACCGTGGCGGTTCCCGTACATTTCTTGCGGCATCGCTTGCATATGTAACCGGCGGCGGTCTTGTCGTTCTGGTTTTCAACTCAGCCATTTTCTTACGGGTTTCCTCCATCTCTTTCTTGGTTTTGGCTTTTGCTTTTTTGATATCCTCTATAGTCTTTTTTGCTTTCGCTATCTCTTTTTGCAAGGCTTTATTTTTTTTTCCAATGCAGACGGTTGACTTCTCTTAGTTATCTCTCTATTCTTCTTGTTTTCTGCCGGCCGCGGCGTCTCCACTTGCTGTGAACGGTAACTATCTTTCGTCCAAACCTCTAACTGTAATGCTATCCTTAATGCCGCGTCCAAGTTTTTAGGATTCCGTTCCCGTATTTTTAAGGCGAGTTCTGGGTCTCCCAGAGCATCTAAAAAGTAATCGGTGGTTATAATTTCTCGTATTTAGTGTTTCACAGACGAAAAAGCGAGTGCAGCCAACCGGCGGATATCTGCATGCAAAGTTTGCAGAGTTTCCTTCGAACGGCGTTTCCGATTACGTATTTCAATACGGTACTTATCCGCAAAAGCCTTTCCACCAAACCTCTTCTTCAACGTAGCGGTAAGCTAAGTAAGCGATCCAGTTACCTCGTCTCCATAGTCCCAAAGTACGCTGGCGGCTTCTACTTTCATTGCACTGCGAAGATAAGCTAATTGCTGTTGGCGATTCATCTTATTATGCTCAACACAGTTACATAACTGAGTCCGAAAACTTTCAAACGACCGTACTCTATCGAACTTTGCCAGTTTCAAAATATGCTTAGAGTGGTAAACCTTCGCTGATCTCCCCCTCTCACTATCAGTTTCCAAAGACGAACTGCTATTAATGCCATTATTATCCACGGCATCCTGTTGTCGGTAGCTTGGTGACAAACTCTTTTTTATGGTCCTTACGACGGTGACTCGAATACTGACCTTTCTTACCACGGTCCCTACTCTTACTCTGCCGGTGACGTACTTTTGTTCGCAAGGACGACCGTTTCCTTTCTTGCCGCAGCGATTCTGAGAGTTCGTACCTTTTTCCGTTTTTTTGTCATAACTTGGCAACGCAGAGCCCTTCTTATGTCGGTATGTGAAATAGGACTTACTGTCATCAGGGCGTCGCGGAGATATGTCAGCAGTAGATGGGCGTTGACAGTGACTATCACCGTACTTGCCTTTTTAACTGTCTTCTCGGCACTGTCAGTCCGAGATTGTCTGGCCGGAGATCTCTCGCTACGTGGGCCTACGCCACTTTTAAAAGTACTTGGCGATAAATCGCTCTTTTTGGCCTTCTTTTCCGTCCTTATTAATGTCCGTGATTGTCAGAAAGTTTGCAGTTCCCAATCAAAAAAATGGGCGGTAGCCCTTTGATTATGCTCATTTGGAGGTCTCAGTGAATGGGAAATAACGTTACCGGTCTTCTTTCGGGGACTCAGCTGGCGGACGTGGATAAACCAGTGTCACATGGACCTACCGTGGGTAATGATTTTGTTCATAGTTCTCACACTGGGGTGTCGAGCCGTTCAGCGGGCGAATTTGTTGCCCTCAGGCGGCCCAGGCAACTGGGACATCCCGTGGAAAACCCTGGGCTGCTCCAGTAATGGCAACGCCCCCGGCCGTGCCCCCAAAATCAGATAGGAATCGCAAAATTCATCCGACGATCAAACTGCCTGCTTGTGATGGCAAATAAACCTGGAAAGCTTTTTTGGCAAAGCTGCAAAATTGTTTAGATTATTATAGCTGGACAGATCGCGAGAGAATCTGCCATTTAAAAGCCGAGCTGGAAAGCCCGGCTGCACAGATACTGGCAAATCGAGGAAAACGCAACGGAAGAGCAGATAATAGATCTGCTTCGCAACCGTTTCGGCGACTTGTCCCAACAGGAGCGTTATTGAGCGCAGCTGTACGCCAGAAAGCGTAAAAAAGATAAAAGCGGACAGTCATTGTGCTTCGACATTAGGCGGCTGTTAGCTCTAGGATTTTCGAGAGAAAGTGGCAAGATGGCCGAGATCGTGGGTCCTGACTGCTTTCTCAATTGCCTGGATAATCTGCAGTTGCGAATCAAAATTCTTGAGTTGCAGCCGGTCAATCTGGATGAGGCTCTGAACCACCTGTGCCGTTTGGAAGCGTATGAAAGCCTTTTTCCAGAGGGGACAGAGGGGACAGAGGAAAACCCTGCCACAGAGAAACGTTAGAGAGTGCGCACGGTTAAACCAAAATAAGCTGTAAGTTTTGCCCAGACCGATGCACCGCAGGGTAGTAATTTGGTCGAACAAAAGCTTAAACAGCTAGTAATATAGGTTAATATGCGACATGGAATACAGCAAGCCAATGCTGACCCACAGTTTTAAAGGGAACGAGCCTTAGCGGCTAAATCCAATGGGTGAAGCCCCAGAACCACAGAGTGGCTTAATTTCTTACCACCTATGAAGCCCCAATTTTCACCTCAATCATCGGTGGATTATTTTATTTAATCAGAGGGACCTCCAGCGGGGCAAAACCCAAATGCGTCACCGTTCTTCCCGTCTCGGCGTGGCCGAGGTCGTGGCCGCCGTGGTGGTTACATGCACGCTACCGCGGGCTGTACTAATGCTAATAGAATCCCTCCCAACATGTGCCGGCTGTGTCAAAACAGGGAACATTGGGCTAGGAAATGTCCTTATCGCGAATCACAGCCCGCAGCAGAGACACAAGTTAAGACAAACGTGTCTGAAGTCGTTCAAAAAGATTCAAACGTGTGCGCTTCTAGAACATACTTAGACATAACTTTGAAAGTTGGCTCTAAAAGCCGTGCTGTTATGTGTTTGCTTGACACCGGGTGTGACAAATGTATTTTACCCGGGAAATATGCACGCAGGCAAAAACTGCAATCTGCAGAGAAAACTGAAAACTGTCTATGCAGCAAACGTGACGGAAATTGCCACTTTAAGTGTGGCTACCTTTAAATTTACTTTAAATGGCCAGGAAATGTCTGGTGACTTTCTGGTGACCGATGGTATCGATGAGGTCATTTTGGGTACAATTTTCTCAAACGTTATGGCTGTCATTGGTTGTTTGATGAGTGTGCGCTTGTTGTGAATGGTCGTAAATGTGTGCTGAAACATCGGCCCAGCAAGGCCAAGATTCGGCGAATTAACGTACGTTCGCCGGTGGCTGTACCAGCTAATTGCAGTGTTTATGTATATGTTAAACTGTCACTGTCTGATCATTACGCTGTGGCCGCTGACTGTGTTAATAAAGCCACAGAGCTTCGTCCTAAGTTGTTAGTAGCCAGGACACTGATGCCAGATCGTGATAATTTTGCAGCTGTGCTTGTTATTAATGTGTCAGGGCGACAGCAATTTTTACGTAGCGATTTGTGCTTGGGTTCGGCAGTGCCGGGTGAATGTTTGAATAATGATATACAGGCTAAAACGCTAGCACAAAATATTTCTTTGATGGCCGATGGTCAGCAGTGTGTTGATGTGACGTGTGAAACGTGCATGTGCGACTTTAGTATAGGCGGCGTAGGGCGCATGGCGTCGGACGGGAGGGGAGTGACAGAGACGGCCGGTGCGGCTGTTGCGAGCGCTGGGCCAGTCGCCCACCCCACCCCGGCGCAGGAAGACATACCGGTGCCCAGCGACCAACTGTGCGGCCAGCCACGCTGCGCTGCAGTTGAATGCCAGCCAAAAGGCAGTGTTGACGCGCAAACTCGATTGTGTGATGATCTGAGTGGTAAGTCAGAGGGGAAATTGTACGCTATGTTTGATGCCGATTTTGTTCATGTCAAACCGATTTTTAACAATTTTCCGGCCGATACAGGCAGCGAAGAGAAGCGGAAGGTGGAGGAGTTAATAGCTAGGAACGCGGATGTTTCCTCAATGCACGAGTACGATTTAGGGGTGACCTCTTTGGCTTCTCATCACATTGATACCGGTAACCATCCGCCAATTTTGGAGCCCATTCGTCGGCACCCCAAAATTTATTTTAATGTCATTGACGATTTGATCAACCGTCTGGTTGATGCGGGTATCTGTGAACCGTGTAATTCGTCGTGGGCGGCGAATATCGTACTCGCTAAAAAGAAAGATTCTGCCGTACTGCATGTAACCGTTGATTTTCGCAAATTGAATGAGGCTACGGTAAAGGACAAGTTCCCACTGCCTCGTATTTCAGACTGTCTTGATGCGCTTAGTAGCGCCGTCTATTTTTCATCTATCGATCAAAGAAGAAGACAGAAACAAAACAGCTTTCACTACGCGTCGTGGGCAGTTTAAATTCACACGATTGCCGATGGGCGCTAGTAGTAGCCCAAGTGTTTTTGCTAGGCTCATGACGTTGGTTTTGCACGGGCTAATGTATCTGTGTTGTCTGGTTTTTATTGATAATTGTATTGTCATGTCTCGCTCGTTTGACGATCACTTGCGTCATGTAGGACTGGTCTTGCAGCGCTTTCGACAGGTCAACCTGAAACTGAAACCAAACAAATGTCATTTGTTTTAGCGTAGGCTCAAGTTTCTTGGGCATATTGTGTCCAGCCAGGGCGTGGAGATAAGATAAGGTCGCCACCACTTTGACTTGGCCTTTTCCCCAAAATATCACTCAACTTCGTGGATTTAATGAAATCTGCAATTACTATCGTTCTTTCTGCCCAAATTTTAGTGCAGTTATCGAACCGCTGTCGAAGATGTTGCGCAAAAACGTGCCGATTAAACAAACGGAAGAGCGGATGGCCGCATTTAATGCCCTAAAGGCCATGTTGACCACGCCCCCAATTTTGGCTATGTCGATCGATGACGGGGAGTGGGTAGTCGATGTTGATTGTTCTGCGTTCGCCATTGGCGCAGTCGCCCAACAGTGGCAAAACGGTGAGTTGAAGGTGATTGAATACGCTAGTCGTACGCTTAACCGTGCCGAACGTTCTTATTGTGCTACTAGGCGCGAACTCTTAGCTATGATCTTCGCGATGAAACACTTTCTTTCGTATCTTCAAGGCCACCGTTTTTGCCGAGTTGACCACATGGCTTTGAAGTACTATCAGTCCACAGCTGAGCCTCTGGGCCAGCAGGCCAGATTTTTAGATTTTCTGGGTGAATTCGATTTTGATTTGCAATACAGAGTCGGTAAGGATCATACTGAGATTCTTTGAGTTGCATCCGTCCGTGCGATATAAACGGCGGAATGTCTTGCAAACAGTGTAACCGTAGAATTACAGGTACACACGTCGCAAGTGTCATGACACGAACTCAGAAACGCCAAGTACATTCCGATAGCTCCCAGGAGGGCGTAGACGACCAAGGCGAGGGGTCCTCGTCGGGTAAACCCCCCAAAAAGGTCCGCACTCGTAAAGCTAGTAAACGAGAAAAGAAAACCAGTCTGCTAAATCGATTTGCGCCACAAGCTGTGTCGGGTGGTGCACAGGATTGGAGTTCCGAATTTTTGGCCCAGGAACAAAGGAAAGACCCTGAAATTGGCCAGGCCGTGGAGTGGGCCACAACGGGTCAAAGACCCACTCTGAAGGAAGTTGAACCACGAGGATCTGGACTATGTGCGCTCTGGCGTCAGTGCGAGTCTCTGGTGTTAAAAGATAATGTGCTGTGTCGTATTTTTCACAAGACAGATGGAACGGCAGATATTTGTCAGACGATAATGCCATTTTCACTTAAGCCTAGTTTTATGGCCTTGATCCACGGCGATTCTGCCGCTCATTTAAAGTTTAACAAGTCGGCTGAACACCTAGCACGCAGGGCGTGATGGTACAGCTGGCGGACTGATTTGCGGGTAATTATTGATTGTTGCTCGAAGTGTGCTGCTTTTCACCGTCGTTCTGTGCCGCGGCAGGCTTTCTTGCACCCGATGAGGATGGTTATCGATATGTGTGAGCTCTTTCCTCCAAGTAATCAAAATCGCTACATTTTTACGGCTATATGCTCGTATACAAAACATGTCACGGCCATAGCTATTCGTAACAAAGAAGCGAGTACCATCGCTCGAGTGCTAGTGAAGCACGTTTTCCTAATCTGGTCGAATTGCTGTCGGACCTCGGAACAGAATTCGAAAATGAAATCGTGAGTGAGTTATGCAAATTGCTAGGCATTCGTAAAATCCGTGGTAGTGGTTATCGCTCTCAAATTAGTGGGGTCGTGAAACGCTGACACTGGACGCTACATACTATGATGGCCAAAATGGTTTCCAGCCATCAGAGCGTGACTGGAGTGACTGTTTGGGATATGTCACTTTTTGTTATAATAAATGTACAAAACATCAGTTTATACATTTGTTAACGGCGATATGCAATGAGTGACACATCCAAAAAACAGCAAAAATCATAAAAAGGTAATATCACTCACCATCACATCGCCTAACTGTTAATGTGCTGTTGAATAATATCACCTTTTTATGATTTTTGCTGTTTTCGATGTGTCACTCATTGCATGTCGCCGATAACAAATGTAAACTGATGTTTTGTACATTTATATCTGCTGTTTTATTACAATAACAAAGTTTTTATGTTAATGGTAAATTATAAAGCATCTGCTTTACACGGCCATGAAGACACTGAACCTTAAATATTTTGGGGGTCACGATTTTAATCTTTAGGGGTCACGTGACGTCAATGGAACGTGATCATCGGACTCGGCGAGAGCACTTTCCTATTAATGGTCATTGACGACCATGAATCTATTTTGCACAAATACGGAAATACGGGGCTTCAAAAATTTTGGGGTCACGAGTTTGACCTTTTGGGGTCACGTGGCGTCATCGGTTACGTGACCATTGGACTCGGCATATGTGGTTTCCTATTGGCGGTCCATTGTAATCATGCATCTATCTTACACCGTTACGGAGATATGGGGAACGAAATATATTGAAGTCACGACCTTGACTTTTGGGGTCACGTGAAGTCATCGGTCACGTGACCATCGGACTTGGCGTGGGCACTTTTCTATTGGTGGTCAATAATGACCATGCGCCTATCTTGCACGGGTATGGAAATACGGGGCTTCGAAGATTTTGGGGTCACGATTTTGACTTTTTGGGGTCACGTGACGTCATTGGTCACGTTACCATTGGAATTGGCACATGCGGTTTCCTATTGGTGGTCCATTGGAACCAAGCGTCTATCTTGCACCGTTACGGAGATATAGCGTTTCAAATATATTGGGGTGACGAGTTTGACCTTTTGGGATCACGTGACGTCATCGATCACGTGACCATCGGACTCGGCGTGGGTACTTTCCTATTGGTGGTCACTAATGACCGTGCGTCTATCTTGCGCCGTTACGTAGATATTGGGCCCCAAAGATATTGGGGTCACGACCTTGACCTTTTTGGGGTCACGTGACGTCATCGGTCACGTAACCGTTCGACTCGGCATATGTGGTTTCCTATTGGTGGTTTATTGGAACTATGCGTCTTTCTTGCACCGTTTCGGAGATATAAAGACTCAAAGTTGCATTTGTCCATGTTAAAGGCCAAAAGTTCACTGCGCATGCTCCGTGTCACGTGACCTGTAGGCGGGGGGTCCAAAATGACCACATATTTGGAATTCCCGAGGCCATATTACTTATTCGCTATATAACTTTTATGGGCCTACGATGACGATTAGTGGCCGTTTATAGGTGAAATTTTTATACACGAGCCTTTCTGGCCAAAAATTTCAGTCCGTTTTTGCCCAATTTTCGACTTTGGGGGGATTTTTCATGGGCTAGATATTAACTTCAAATTTTCTACCTTTAAAAAAACACATCCTTGTGTGAGACCGCGTCGTTTGAGCCATCGTGCGTGAAAATCCGCCGACCGGTCTGATTTGTAGGTCGGTCAACAAAAAAAGGTATATATACCATAGAAGAATTTTTGTTATATTTCACCCATTTGCCGAGAAGCCCCCAATGGACGGATTTGCACGCAATTTTGCACGGGGGGTCGCCTCGCAGACGTAATCATCTGTTTCAAATTTTTTCTGTCGATAGGTTGAGGGGTTTCGGATCTGCGCGGGGTCGAATTTTGCCATTCTCCCTTGACTTAGCCGGTCGCCATTAACACAGGGCTGTGCTACCGCACGCCTGTGATACATCAGTACACAGTAGCACCGAATACGGTCCGTTTTTTTAATGACTGGCCGCGAGGCAGTGTGGAATGTGGATTTTCTGCTCCCTGCCGACCAGGGGGAAAACCGTCCTCTTCCCGAGTATGTTCGTAATGTACGGGAACGTCTTCGTTTGGCCTACGCCGTAGTGCAAGAAGCGCTTCAACGCTCCGCGGAAGCAGCGAGCACGTGGTGTAATCGTAAAGTAAAACCCCACGAATTTTCAGTAAGAGATAAGTTGCGAGTATTTTATCCGCGCAGATTTCGTGGGCGGACGCCGAAATGGCAAAATTTATTTGAAAACACCGGCACGATTTTAGCAAGGTTTAATGATGCTACTTATGTCGTAAAAATGGACCGTGGCGGTGTGAAGAAAATCTTTCACACCGACAAATTCAAGTTAATTCAGTAAGTAACGGATGGACGGACTGACTCGACGGCAGTAGCCTCAACGACGTGTTAAGGTTAATTTTCGGTAATTTTTTGCAACGTGTAACTCTTCGTCACCCGGGCGGCCGAGCGATAGTCTCTTTTTGGCTTGCCGGGACACACGCACATATACACGCGAGCGCTTGGCCACTGATGGTCCGGCTATTTACAAACACTGGGCCACGGCCGAGCGTGGTGCATGCAGTGTGGGGGTTGCAGTAAAAGGGTTATTTTCATTACATGTAGGTTTAATTTTTATTTTTCCTTTTACAGTTATACCTACGGGCTATAAGTGACTATCCTGGTAGAATTATTCTGGTATTCTGGACTGATAGCCGTGTCTTCAGACTGTTCTGTAAATTTTCGGTAGAGCACTGTGTCAGTCCCATAGGTCGGATGGCCGCATTTGCTGCCGTGCTGTACGGTGACTGGACGGATGATTGTATAATTCATTCGGGTGTCGCGCGTCGCCGCGCTGGACACAGTAAAGCTTGGGCGATTAGCGTAGGTAATTATTTTCATTACAGAGACGATGTTAATTTAGTAATAACTTTAGTTATATGAATTTTTGTACTCTAGCTTGGAGCCGTGGTTAATTTACATAACTTTCGCAGCTTGCACGTGGCTGCGGGGTCAGACAGTGCTGGGGTATAATTGGCTGGGCCGGCAGTGTAGTCAGACAGCCAGACAGACACGTGGGTTCTCTGACTGGCCGGCAGTGCGGTTTACGGTCTGGTCGGCGTCGACCGGCAGACAGTGACGTCAGCGGTCGTTTGTGCGCTAGGCTGCGGCCTGCGGACGAGGTTACCTGGGGCGCGTTCAGTTAAGCATCCGCTAGCTAGCGGATTTTAGTTAAGTTTGCTAGCGCAATCCGCTGGCTAACTGAACGGTCCGCTAGCATGCAGCAGCTAGCCCATGCGTTGCTATAGTAACAGACAACATGGCTGCCGACGGTAGATCGACAGAAGAAAAAGTTATCATTGCAGCACAGTTGCAAAGTGCTTTACAATGTTTTGCGTCATGTGTTGATGAAGACTTTGAAGTTGTGGAAATTTTAGCTAGCGAAGCTA
>Ga0056128_1004375_pt1 | contig 17666 bp, 10 predicted proteins | sample WorMetLIZISLAND2_FD_71113 | JGI IMG/M metagenome (GOLD analysis project Ga0056128, IMG submission 71113) | Marine gutless worms symbiont microbial communities from Max Planck institute for Marine Microbiology, Germany - Olavius geniculatus... ... | reverse complement strand
GCGCCACTGTTGCACATAATTAATTTCAATAACTTATGTTTTCTTGTTGAGAATGAAACGACCTTGATTTCTGCAAAAAATCGTGTAGATCTAAGCAGTATTTCTGAAGTTAGAAGCTATGTAACAGAGTGGCCCCGTTTTTTTGGGCCACCCTGTACACTGGTAAGCTTTCTGGTGACACACAGAGAAAGCGGCAGACGATGCAACAAGCAGCAGTCTGTACCATCCTGCAGTGTGACGCTGTGATTTCCCACCACCACACAGCAGCAGCAGCAGCAGCACTGACTCGGTCCATGGAGCCAGTACTGCTGTTGCTGCTGCTGCTGTAGCTGTGCCAGTTTTTAATCGACCCAATACATTGCCGTGTTCGTGGACACACAGACGGACAGACAGACAGACATACGCTTTCTGCTAAGATTTGCTCAGTTTTAAAGAGCTGTATCAGCGACAGCTCAGAAATCCGCCATAATTCTAGGTCAGCAGTCATGCGCCTGTCTTTCGGCAGTGCTGGTTGAGCTGGCCGATCGGTTGCGTGTGAATATAGGAAGTGGCTGACGACTCCGATGCGGAAGTTGAGTCAAGGTAAGTTTGACCGCGGCGCAGCGTCTGCAACTGCTTCAACACTACCACAGAAACGAGAATCGCTGCCACATCGGACACACAAATCATTCATCGAACGCAAGACGAGCAAGTTCTCTTCGTTCAAGGTATAACCACTAACTGTGGTGTTCTATTGCATAAACGTAAACTCCTTCCCGATCCATATGGCCTCTAGGACGGCACGAATCTTCGTTTCCTTAGCCCTCAGCCAGACACCAGTTTACATTGCCAGACCACGGATACGGCCCATACGGGGCGACAGCAATGAGCGGTGTGCTTACGTTTACGTCTTAGCTTTCGTTGGTACTCACTGAGCCTAACCACGGACGGATGGACAGGCTAAGTTCATTTGGGTAGCTGGTTCTGTTACTCCATAATTAACTGCTACAAAGACCAACGTGATTTGGTGATAGGTGGAATCATAGATATAAAAACGTTTTTACGTTCTTTTTATTTTTGCCACGTTTGTACGTTTTTAGCGTTTTTTTTATATTTTTCAACGTTTTTTTATTAAAAAAACTTGCTTTAAAAATCCTATTGAAAACTTTGAGAAGCAATTTTGGAACCACAGAAACGATTTAATATATCATAGTGATGGTAGTTTTTTTAGTTAATCAAAATATACTAGATAAAAAGTTTTATCTAGTATATTTGGTTAGTCTAGTGCTACAGCCTTATGCCCAAACGATTAAATTAAAATTAAGTAAAGTTTTCTTTATATAAGCTATAGTTATAGGTAAACTGCACTTACAGCATTAGGCATTAGGCAAGAGGTTAAACAAATTATGGCCAAAGTTTTTTATTCAACGTTTTTAAACGTTTTTAAATTTTTGTTACGTTTTACGTTTTTTAACGTTTTTTATATTTTTTTCGGGAACGTTTTTTACATCTTTGGGTGGAATCGCTGATTTATGTTTCACTTGGTGTGTCATAAATAAGCAATTGCGTGTTTAGCTGGGGGTCTGGACCGTTAAATTTCCCTTTTTCTTGGGCGGCCAAAGACCCCCATCTGACACGTTGTAACATTTAACACTATCGAGCGGCTTATGCAGAGTGCACAACTGTGACAGACAGACTATGGAGAAATGTGTTTATTATTTGGCAATGAGCAAAAACTGCCTGTTCTTTTAATTTCAACCTGTCTGTGAATTTTTCGAGGAATTTGGAGGCAAAGTTGGAATTTTGAACACCGGTCATTTCTTCTGCCGAAAGTTTGCAGTTGTCTGACGGCAAATTGTAATTACTTGCCACCAACTTTTTAACAGACGACACCGCTATCCAAAGTACTGCTGATTACACGTAGTAACTGGTAGGCCTACTACTCATGCCAATTATTATCATCCAATATTTCCTACTGCAAATTAGCTGGCAGTTCGACCTTTGCTAATTCAGCAATTGACGCGCTTCCGTTATGCTGTAGGCGCTCGTCTATGGCACGATGTGTCTGTCATCTGTCCGTCTGTCTGTGGGTAACGAATGTATTGCGGCTAAACGGTGCGAGATAGGCCGAGGTTGCTATTGAGCACTAATAGAAAATCGCATACGTCCTCTCAGATGAGATGAAAATCATGAACCTTGGATGACCTTGAAAGTCAGTACTGCAGCAGGAACTGTATTCGCTGTAGCACGTCTTCCCTAGCAACGACTGGGTTTTTTGTTTTTAGATGGTAAAGATTGGTTAGAATTACCGTTGAAAACAAGTAATTTGAGAAAAGCTCATGAGACGCGCGATAGCGTTAGCATTTCCTGTTCGCGGGTTGTCCAGGTCTATCTCTAGCCATGTCAGTGCAATTCAGTCTTGAAATGTGCGTCGTAGCCGAAAAAAATGCCAAAAACAGTTTTAAAACACTAAAAAAATTTATTTTGGGGGTTCAGGGACATTCAAGGTCATTGATGTTGACACCTTCAAAAAGCTCGTCACTAGTACTTGGTATGATTAGCAGTATGTTTGTGTCTGTCTGCAACTGTTTGCACGCTAAACGAGCCAATATCAGTAGAATAACCACTTTTTAGAGGAGTACCCCTCTTTGACGCTCGCGTGCGCAGGCGTCCTTGAACCTAGAGGGTCGGCACTCGGACTGCTAAAATCCGCGTTTAATGCTGCAAATTTCATTTGCAGGTTGTCATGGTCTATCTTCAGACACTTCGTCGCAGTTCACTCTTAATATGTGCATTGCGGCTAAAAATTGCGAAAAATTCACTGAGAACACTATTTTAAGGGTTCAAGGTCGTTCAAGGTCATTAATGTTGATAAAGTTCAAAAGCCCGTGACCAGTGCTTGTTATAACTAACAGCATGTCTGTACCTATCTGCAACTAATAGCGGCAAAAGACGTCTTTTTGGAGGGGGTACCCCTATTTGACGCCCTCGTTCGAGAGGAAGCCCCGCACCCTGGGGCACCAAATTTTATCACGAAAAACCACAGTCTTTGATGCAGCCCACAGTGAAGATTTCGTGATTTTAGCTTGCACCATTTTGACACAATAGCACAGTGTGACAGATGGACAGACGGACGGACACATCGACGATGGCTAAGACGCGCGAAGCATTCTGCTGTCGCGCGTAAAAACCGTAGCGCAATACCAGTACGTGTACTATCCAGGACGACACTGCCCATTAAAATTTCACTGTATAGGCCTGTTTACCTGTTGTTTACCGTTCCTGTGGTCAATTTGCGCTGCAAATCGATGTCTTGGTTGCCATGGCAACTTGACTCAACAACATCCTGAAAGTTGGATCCGGCAATTTGTAAATCAATAACGGTGATGGGGAGATATGGCCGCGGAATTTATGTTTGCAATTATGCTAGTGGTATATAGTTTTTGACCGAATCTTGCAACGTATTTTACCTGTGTAAAATTCGACATGACTGTGTACATAAACGACAGTAGAGGGACTAATAGGGTGTTTACACGATCTAGCAAACGTCCAGCAAACTTCCAGCAAATGTATTTAAAATACACATGCTAATGCTGGACGTTTGCTGGATCGTGTAAACACCCTATTAGTAAAATACGTTGCAAGATTCGGCCAAAGACTATATACCACTTTTGCTGGATCGTGTAAACACCCCATAACAGTTTAGGACATGAGCAGCGGCGTCGTACGTTTAAAACGTTGGGCGGGAAGTTGCAATTTTTTTTGACAGACAGCTGCAGATTTCTAACAGAAAAGATTGTGAGTGCCAAAAATTGCATTTTTGTCCGCAAATATTTTCCAACAGGGGATTTTCGGTACAAATTTTGAATGCGTGGAAAAAAATTTCGACAAGAAGAAAATTCTGCTATACAGGCTAAAATTCAGTTGGATGGGCAGTCGTCCCTTTGACTACTGCTAAGACGCCAATGGACACGAACATTCCGCTCCTTTTCTTAGCATTTAGGCGCCGTCTGCAAACTAGGCGTGCATTGCCTGCACGATGGCTTGGCAGTTAGGACGGTCGCCTATCATGGTCGCCACTCGGTGCCTATACTTTTCTTCTTACGTGTGACGTCGCCACTAACGTGCTTGGATGCGAAAGTTAATGTGTGTCGTTGTTCTATTTGCGATCCTTATAGTTTTCCTTTCGATTTGTTTGTCGAATTGATTACATTCCTTTTGACATTGAAAGTCAAGCTTGACCCCTGATTATTGGCAACATATCTTTTTTTCTTTTCTGGCAAAAACGTTAGCGCGAAGTGATTGGTGCATTAGTCTTAACGGTTGAGTAATATTCGTTGATGCGCCCAGCGGTGTTAACACTAAGCGAAATCGCCACCTTACCAAGTTTAACGGTAAATTGCAAAAATGGTTAAAGTGTGTGCATAAAACTTCATGAAAACATATCTCAGAGCAGGTGAACGTCACCCGCCATATGGGATCACACAGTAACCTGCCACCCGACATGGGTGAATGCGCCCTGCCGTTAACTCATACTCAGTTTATCTACCCTCATGAAAACAAAGTTGACCTTGGTCATTGGTTATATACCTAGATGGTCTTCCTGTTCGCAGAGAGTCTCCCATCCAAATAGTAGCCACGTGATAGCGATTCGACCGGAATTCGAAGTAAAAATAATATTATTCACAGTGTTCCTCCCGCACAGATATTGCGTATACTGCGTGTACGTAGTTTTCTGATGAACGAAACGACACGCGCTCAGGGTAGTGCATCAGCTTAGTGTTGGACCGTATGTGCTTGATGTCCGTTCGTTCTATAACGCAGTGCAAATTTCCAGCCGCTTGTGCATGACGGCAGAACGCTTCTTGGCCTTGAACGAAACGGCAGACCTGTCAGCAGACAGTGGATCGGGAAAATTTCACTTTTCTATCAGTCCGCAGCTTCGTCGGCGTTCTACAGATCCGCGTTTCATGCTTCGGTGGTTTCGTGTTGTATAACAGCTAGAACGTTGTGGAATTACGATCATGAAGTCGCGGGTTCGACTTTAGCCCGGGTCGGTATCAAGTGGTTAGTACTTGGATGGGTGACTGTCTGCGGACAGGTGAACCATCTCGGTACGTTAACCAACCACTAAGGTCAACTCAGCCTTCTATCCCTCTGGGGTAGTTAAATCAAGTAACGGTCTGCCTGCAGTTAAAGCAGGGCGTGTTTATAGTGTTGGGTGGCAGGTGTGTGTGATCCGATATGGCAGGTGACGCTCCGTAACTCTCAGATGGGTTACTGTTGAAAGTTATAGATTAGACAAACAACTTTCAACCTTTACCTTTTAAAGCAACGTACGTCAATCTGCAGTATTCGCTCTTGGATGCAGCAAGCTAACCTGTAGCAATCCACGGTTAGACTAAAAATGTGTTACTTCTGTTCAAGAAGACGCTGAATTTCCGTCTAAGTCTGCTTCTGTCTGTTTTCTGGCTGTCTGTTTATCTAACGGCGAGCATACTCGAGAAGCTATAAACGGACATTGACAAATTTTTGGGGTGGTGGGTGTGTCATCAGACTGGTGAGGATTTGAATCCGCAAGCGGATCAGACAGCACACCTCTCGGCTGCTGATCCGAGTTAGGCCAGGCGTGGAAAGCGAGCACTGTGTAGTCGGCCGCGAAGACGTTCAGCTTAGAGATGGGTCGATATATCGATGTATCGATGTATCGTTTCGATTTTGGTGTATTATATTGTATTGTAGCGTCGCAATAAGTGTTGGAATTTGTGACAAAACGTTCGTAAAATTCCGTATTCTCAATTTGGGCACGAGGAAAGAAACAGCAACGCAACAGAACGTTAGAAACTAGTCTACATTTGTCAGTTGATGCTGCGTTAACAAAACAGTTAATTGACAAAAAAAAACAAAAAAATCAGCATGGTGCACTAAATTTCAAGTCACACACCACTGAGTCCGAGTCCAATGGGTTTGAGCCCGAGTTCTAAACTAAAATAAGGACTGGAGTCCCGACTCGAGTCCATTGCCGGGCTCGAGTACTACATCACTGATGGACCCATCCCTAGCGAGTTCAGGGTACAGCGGCTGATGTTAATGTCTGTCTGCATGAGTTACCGACCGTTCTGCTGAGATGCGGTTCGTTCTGCTGGCGCGTTTATTGACGTCATATACACGGACTAGTCTCGTGTGAGTCGCCGCAACCGTGCTGTTCAACATTCGCAGGCACCAGTGCGTTATGTATTCTCAGTAATATCGTTGTTGGTTGTTGACTCGATCTGAGAACTTTACTGCTTATAGTCGCGAATCTTGACCAGCGGCACCGTCTAGCAAAGTTTGTATAGGCCGACAGCTTCCAGTTTTTCAAAGATAAGGACTGAGAACCTGGCTAGTTCTTTGACTTAACTTAGCTTTGCTATAGCATCATCGTCATCTTCGTCATAATATCGTCATCGTCAGCCTCGATAGTTGAATGCATCTGCTCCTACAAGCTTTTTTCCAGCGGAATCGATATTGAACATGACGTTAAGCGAAATATAGTCCCGTGGCAAACTGCTGAGCGCCTTGTTCCCACCAAAGAAGAGATTATATTGGACTCTTGAGAAACGGCCAAAACCGAGACGTTCGAAAATAAGGACAGAAGTTTGTTGCGCACGGGAGATGGGTAAAGTGGACGGAAGCGGTGGCGGTACGGGCGCTGGTGGCAGTGGTGGTCGCAAGTCGCGCTTGGTGCGGAGGTTTCATCAGTTCTTCTCGTGCGTCGGTCTGGGCAGTGAGCTGACAACGTCGTTTGACCAAGCTGACGCTCCGACCACCCCGCCACTCAACCAGACAACCACCAACACCACAACCACCACTGCACTGCCGGCACAGTCCTCATACGACCAGTCCGTCCCTGGTGGGTTTCTCGACCATAAGTTTCCCGTTCCCGCCTGTGACGACGTCGCGTCCCGCCGGTCTAAAGTTGATCATCCGGAAGTAGAAATGTCGACCACGCCCACCGCCAGCGTACTTGCGGCATCCTCGGACCGCGACCATTCCGCCGTCGGTGGTGGTGGTTGGGGGTTTCCCAGAGTCATCGCTAAACCGGAACTTTCACAGCCGTACACCAGTGACGCAGTACAACCGGAAGTAGAAATGGCGGTGGAGGAAGTGGCAGTGAACGGCGGCGTCGGTTTGGCGGCGTCCAGTGAGTCCATAGACGCCGACGTCGAGGACTACGTCGAGCGCTGCCGCATGTCCATCAAACGACGCGACCAGTCGTTCCCCGACATATTCTCCCGAGTGCCCGGATGTCGTCCCAAGATGCTGTTCGCGTCGCACGCGGCGCGCCTGCGCGACTTGGCGCCGTGGATGGAGCTCAGCTACGAGACCACGTCGTCAGAGGGCGAGGCCAGGACGCCAGGGTATGACGTCAGTATGACGCGGTATGACGTCGGTGAGTTTGGCAGCGTCGACGTCACGTGCGTCCATCAACCTTTCGTCGACGAAGCACCAGACCTGTCTCAACAACAGATCACCAGCGTGCAAGTAGGCTCATACATCGCAAAACGATCACTCACAGCAACTTTGATTACACTTTAATTTAAGTTTTCCATTAAGTTTTCTTTATAGTCATAAGGTGTCTATTACTGAACCGCTTTCATGCGGTTGTGCGCTTGTCTGAACGTCTGTGTCGTACGGTTTCGTAACTCGAAAACAAAAACGTATACAAAAAAATTTCTACGAACATTTCATAAGAAAATGTGCAAATTTTTAGTTCAAAGGGTGAAAGGTCAAAGTCATTGAAGACCGGTGGCAGGTGGCAAGGGACAACCGAAGTTTTAGCCTGTCGGAAAATTTTGTGCTTGTCGAAAAATACAGGGTGGCCATAAAAGTAAGCTATTGCACTTTGTCCATATGTTCGCTAAATATTGATCAATTTTCACATTTTTTACCAGTGGACTCTGTGAGAAATTTGCTACTTAGGGGCATGCACACCACACTTATTATGTCGCTAAACTACCTTGTAAAATACAAATATCCAAAAATATACAATATTTGCAGATGAACAGAAGGTCTAATAGTAAATTTTTGAAGTATTTAACTTAAATGTTAAAATATGAGATAGTATGTGTCAAAACATAGGGGGATATGTTAAGCATTTTTATAAAAATAATTTGAACGATTTTACTGCGTTAGGATTTTACATCTCAACATGTCGAGATGGTTTGTCCCCGCGACTTTCGCGATTTGTGTCCACGACTTTCCCCGCGGGGAAGTTTCGGTGAAAGTCGGCGTAATGGAATTTGGGCTTATAGGAGCATGGGACAGACTTGAGTCGGACCATCGGACTCGAGTTCTTATTTTTAGTCACTTGGGCTCAGTGCTATGAAATTCTGACATCTGGAAGTACTGGTAATTGTTTTTCATCAACAGACGCGTGTTCACTGATTTCTGACATTCTGTCTATTGTGTCGTTGTTTTTCCCCGCATGCTCAATATGTGAATAGCCTACGTAATTTTACGAATGTTCCGTCACGTCGAACTTATTAGACTCGTACCGGGACTAAATGTAGTCGACTACGTCACTGATATCGGCGCCGACAAGAGCCTAAACTCCTCGTGTAAATCGGTTCCGTCTGCTGTGAGGACGCTGCGCAATAGGTCGGACAAAAGCGGTCTGGTTCTTGGTACAGAAGATCGCTTAGACTACTGGATTGCCCGCGAATTAACACGGCGGTTGCTCTTTGGTGACGCCTGCGGGCTTTCCATTGATGTTTGTGTTTGCCTACAGCCAAAGGGAGCTGTAGCCTGGTGTCATAATCGGCTGGGGTTTTTTGTTTGCATCAACCCCGTTCTTATTCCGTGACGTATCTCAATGCGTTCGATTCTTTTTTGACTAGCCAATAATTAGTTCTGGAGGTACTCCGGAACAGGCCAGCTGCGCCGACATGAACGACGAATTTGTAGCTTGTAATGTTGGCTTAGGCTATATCGGTAGTCCCCTGTAATTGACTTTGGTTAACCCATCAGTCTTAGAAGAATCAATCCCACTTGATTTTAGCGCCCAAATCGATCCCAATTTATTCTGGATTTATTCTGTTCGCAGAGCACGATAGCGATGACATCGCGCGACCCCGCCTTTTTGGGGTCGATTCATTTAAAGGGATTTTTTTAAATCGGAGTATATTTTGGTCAAATAATTTCAGAAGTTTAGTGTTTTATTGTTTTGAGATTCACCGCATGGAAAGATCAGGGGCATGGGCAACAGCGCATCGAAAAGTAATCTAAGCTTCCTTTTTTAAATTCTGATTCAACTCCCAGCAATTCTGGCAGGGCACTCCTACCCCTGGCACCGTGCATTTTTTCCTATCGCCGGTTTTGAGAGCCGCAGCCAATTAGTGTGCGGGTTTTCGGGTCAATTTCTGCTGTGTCGGCGTCAAGCGAGTATGTACTACTTGGCGTCTGAATGCACGATAAGCTTGCCACATGTTACGTACAGCAGTAGGCCTAACAGACGCCGCCGAACGCCGATAGCAGTGATGTCCGATTCGCAAGAAAGTCGACTCGATTCCTTCGACAAATCGACCCGTATACTTGAACCGGCGTCTGCAATTAAAAAGAGACCCTGAATAAATTAAAATGATATCGTGGTAGTATAAAAGGTCCTTGCTATAGCGTTATTGCGTATACTTGACCTTTGTATTTTCGGGTAACAAAACTCCGCACGTGTAACAGTGATATAATAGGAGATTGTTGCATTTATTTCAAATTTAAGTTACCTAGCGAGATAATTGCCTGTAAATTTCAGAAATTTGTAACACAGTAACACAGTATTTAATAAAATATGTGACAAACGCACATAATAAAATAGCAAAACAGAAGAGAAATTTAATTAAAACAAGGTAACATAGCATAAAATAATTAGACACAGTCAAAAAGTGATCTAACTAAAAAAGACTGTTTATGCAATTTTTTACTACAAACAGACAACACATAATCATGTCCACGAGGGCGTAAACTGTCTGGACGCTCGGCGTAACATGACAACAGTTCATCGTTAAGCTGTTAGAATACTCTTATAGTTAAGGTTATGTGTGTCTGTGATATGCTATAACCCAGTAACTGTTTTACATATTTTTGTTTTGTTTTCTACCGCATTGTGTTGATGAATAAAGATTATCAAAACTATAGCGATGCGACTCGAATCGAAACTATTTACTCTGCGATTCGGACATCACTCGCACTAAAATACAAGGTGCGGCAAAAAAGTAGCACCCTAAAGTTTTTCGCTGTTTTCTTAGCAAACGTTTAGAATTTTAATTTAAAGTTTTACAGCTTTATTTACTAAAACTTTCCACATCTAACTGCCAAGTAAAATTTGATTTTGTTACAAAAACAACGAAGTTATAGACTTTTAACCCGATCGCCTACCGATTTTTCAGCATTAAAAATGTTCAATCTACAACACCAATTCAATAACGTCGTTGAAACAACACAGTTAACTAATGATCAGATAATAAAATTTCATTGTTACTGTAAGTGATCGAAGTGTCCACCGCCAGCTTTAAGCTCCAACACAAGTCGCTTAATTTGAGAAGTCTTTCACAGCTTTTCGATCGGTCCTTGTGGCAGGTTGCCCCAGATAACCTGAAGCGTTGCCTTGAGTTCGGCGATTGTTTTCGGCTTTGTTTTAAGCTTGCAGTAAGCCTCCAACATTGCACTCCACACGTGGTAGTCTATTGGGTTTATATTCGGCAAATTTAAAGGCCACTGGTCCTTTGGGATGAAATCTGGACAGTTGGCCCGGAGCCAGTTCTGTTCTCTGCGCGTTGTGTATGCTGGCGCGCAGTCCTGCTAGAAGATGAACCCGATGGGCAGCCGACGATTGCTTTGTAAGAACAATAATTTAGCAATAATTTATAAAGAAAATGAATTACTGTTTATCAAAAGATTACCCTGACGTCATCGGCAGTAACGTGGTAACCGGTTTTTGAAAGTTAAATAGCATTTTTAGCTTAAACATTTTTAATGCTTAAAAATCGGTAGGCGGTCTTGTTAAAAAGCCTATAACTTTGACGTTTTTAATAGAATTGCATTTTATTTGGCAGTTAGATGTAGAAGATTATACTGAATAAAGTTATAAAATTTCGAATTAAAATTCCAAACGGTTGCTGAGAAAACAGCGAAAAACCTTAGGGGGTTACTTTTTTGCCGCACCGTGTACTTGAACTGCACCAGCCAGGCAGGCGCTTGATCGGCAGTCAAAGTGAGGCGTGGATCCATAATTTATCAGACGTTTAATCGTTCATTTGATTATTATGCAGTTTCGCAGTCGCCGTGGCCATCAGTATGACCGTGTACTGTTTGACGTTGACAGGCTTGTCATGGATATAATTTTTTTTCCATCCGTATCCATATCAACAGTTTTTACGAGAATATCCATGAATATGTAGGTTTACATGTCTAAGGAAGATAAAAAGTCATATGAAATACAAGCCGTGTTAAAAAGGTAAAGTTAAAGGTAAAGTTCGGTACTTGTTATAGTGCTTCTTACTCGTGGACAGAAGCGCTTTACAATTTCGGAAGTGACAGCTGATTGGCATGAGCTAATGATACCACAGCGCACTTTGCGGCCATCCGTTGCCCGCGTCAGCAAACAACTAGACCCGCGTTTTGCAGGAAGCAGACATACCACCGCTTCAATCAGCCACATTAGACCTTTATCCCGTAGCCCGTAAGCCACTACTTATTTTTCCATCCCACGCAGGGTATGAGTCTCGACTTAATTCCATTTAACTGTTAACTGTTACTTTCCAGTGGACCTGAGAACCACACAAACTCTGACAAACCTTTTTCCATAATTTGAATTTGTGTGTACTGGTAGTTTAGCAGTCTGCAGTTTCTAAACTTTGACTGCGTGGTTTGTGTACTGCATCATTTCCATTAGGTTTTCGATTTTGCTCTAGCTTGCAGAATATATTCGCAAGCAGTAGTTGAATTCATCAGTTTTAGTGGTTATTCTAGTTGTCTGCAAAATTGAAAATTAAATCTATTAAATTAAAATTACTATTAAATTCAGCACTCAAAAACACCCCTATCGAAAGCAGTCCTTGAACTTGTCCGTGAGGTTAAGTCCTTGGCCTTGGCCTTGGCCTTGAAGGTCAAGTCCTTGTTAACAACACTGGTATGAGACTGAGTTGGCCTGAGCACATGTATAAGCTTCAGGGGGAGGGGGTAAAATGATTAAGTTGTCGAACGTTGAAACGGCGGTTTTCGTTTAAACAGACGCTTTTGCGATTTCCCATTTCAGTCTGTGGCATTGAGTGTGGGCTACGTAACAGTGCGAGGCGGGCGGCCGGTACCGGCGCACGCCAGTAGAGAGGCGTCACGTCGTCTGGTTATGGTTACGGAAGTTGCAGCTACTGCACTGCTGTTGCTGCTGTTGCTGTTGATACTTGCGTGCGTATTGATAGTCTCTGAGATGCACGGTTGCACGCACGCTCTGTCTGCGTATGTGCTGTGTAGAATTTCTTTCACGTTCAGGATGACAGCCGAAAGTCGAGCGACGAACAACCGCCGCTAGCTGAGCCCGAAGACTTACCTGAGGAGGTACTTTGTTACTTACTTACTTACTTACTTGAAAGAAGGTTAAAGGCGTGTATAAGGACAGTGTGTTCAGGAGCGACTTTGCACCTTCCCTTTGTGGCGTGCTATGTTAAGGATATTTTTTGTCCTAAAATTTCCCCAAATTGTAGCTTTGGACGACATACGCGCAAATAATACTTAAGCCAGGGACGTGAAAACACTTTTGAAAGTGTACATCTAAAATGCACTCCCGGGTCCCGCTTTTCACGGCTTTAAATACCTCAACGTGTGCATATCTCTTCGCGGAACCAGAGATGCAGTAAACATTTATGGTCTATCTCTCTGCCTCTATGTCTCTCTGTCGTCTGTAACATTCGTGCTTCCTGCTTAAACTGTTCGATGGATGCACATGCCATTTGGCGGCTTTACTTGTGGGGTCTGTTTCTCGTTCCTGTAGCCGATCTGCCCGTCCGACGGACATTACGCTCTGCTGACACCGTTCGTCTGTTGGACTCTTAACAGTCGGTAACCAGCCGGGCTTTCATGGTTACTGGACTTCGTGTCTGGAAGACTCTACCGGAGGAAATAACGACATCTCAGACACTCTTGACATATTTGACACCATCTGAAAAACTGGCTGTTCGGAAAATCATACCCGGACATTATCATCTAAGCCTGCAGTTTCTGTTTAACCTCGAACTAGGTCCGACTCTCATTGATTGATTTCGTAGGAACGCATCGATACTCCGCCGGTAGAGCGCAACGGCAATACGTCGTCGTCCGCTCGGTCTCCGCCAGGTGTCGGTAGCGGCAGGGAGGAGAGCGCAGATACTGGGGCGCTGCCGGCGGCGGCGGCGGCGGCGGGGGGAGGTCTGTCGACGGTCAGTGAGGTGAGTACAACGACGGAGACTTCGTCCATCACTGACCGCGCCCAGCTGCTGCTCGACCAGACAGACGAATCAACCGCTACATCCGCCGCTACCACCGTACTCCAGGTTTGAACATCATGCAGTCTTCGTATAATCGTATTGTAGGACAGGTTAAGTGTTATATTTCATGTTAATATATCCATTTCCATCGTCCCTTATCTTTCTCTCATTCCCGGCGTGGGGGTTCACCGCTTCTATTCTCTCCGAGAAACGCCACAGATGGCGTGGGTCTGATGGGAATCCCTGAGATCGGGCCATGTTTGCCTCCAAGGTTGGTTAATAAGTAAGTAAGTAAGTGCATATTTAGAGTGCGCATTGTCAGCCAGTGGCCGAATCTGAAGCACTTGGCTGAGCCGCTGAGGGAGCAGTAGGCCTGCTGGAAGCAGTAAGTTTTAAGGAGGCGACGTAAGGTGTCTGCAAAGATAGAACTGCAAATGCTACGAGAAGTGCTCGTAGAGGGTAGTGAGTTCCAGACTGTAAGGATTGCAATGCTGAAACCGCGGGAGGCAAAGGTTGTGCGGACACCTGGAACCGACAGCAGATTGGTGTTGGCAGAACGCAGAAAACGTGTGGGAGTGTGATAATTGAGCAGAGAACGTAGATAAGCAGGTTGAGAGGAGTTGAGAATGTTGTACGTCAAGGTGGAAAGTTTGAATTCAATGCGTTTATTAATGGGGAGCCAATGCAGATCCCGAAGAATATCAAATGAGTGAGTACCACGAGGGACAGCGTGCCTAGTGCTCGATTTGCCGGGGGGGAGGTTGGGGGGTTACCCCGCACTGGAGGAGGACGACCTCCCCACTGTAATTTGTCTGGGGGTCGGTTTTGACCCCCAGAAGAGTTCCAGGAGTAACTGAACAAAACGTATGGGTACAGTAAAATTTTCTGTTCGCTTCGCTCGCAGATTATTTGCATTCCCACGTTTAAGTTTGTGGCACCGCTCGTATTTGCTTTTATTTTTTTAACTGCACTAAATCTGGTCATTTGATTTTAGGGAAAATAATTAGTGCCAAACATTTAGAATTGCTATTCATATTTGGATACTATATAGGATAATGCACCAAATTCGATTTCGGTTGGGGCTCTGCCGCAGGCCCAACTTAAGGCGCTCACGCAGGCCCCCTAGTAAATTTTAGAGGGCAGGGTCCGCAGGGAAAAAAAGTAAACGGGAAAGGAGAAGACGGGGGAAGAAAGAGGAAAAATAGAGACAAGCATTTAGGGAAGGGAGGACGACCAATGATGAAGGAGAAGAAATAGGGAGAGAAGGAAAAAAAGAAGACCCTCTGAATTTGCTCCCCAGAAAATAATGTTCTAGCTACGCCACTGCAAAACATTTACGTTATAAATTATTTGAAAAAAAGCTCCAGCCCTGGACCTGCTGGGAAACTTCTGTCCAATAGATCCCCACTGCCGTACAAATCTTGAATACGCCGCTAAAATATCCTAAAAATGCGTTAGCGTTAGCGGCCGGGGCTTTGCCCCGAACTCCGATTGGATTGGAGAGCTCACGATGCTCCGCAACCCTTTTAAACGGCTGGGGATTGTGATATTTTTTCCTTCCTGAATATCACTTATCCAAGACCCCATCCCATCGGCGCCGCAGTAGCATCGACCCTCGGCGCTCATTACTACTCTGCATGACAGACAGACCAAACAAGTCACTGTACGTGCCATAGGCCTATAGAAAGCTTCGCATAGTAATACATGTAATTTGAATCATTCAGTATGTGGTTGTCTCACTGAAAATGTAATGCAGAAAATGTGCATTTTTCTTTCTGCTAAAGGCCCGCTGTGACTCTAAAATATGCTAAAAATTCGTTTGCGGCTGGGGCTTCGCCTAGTCCCTCCTCTAGTCGGCCCCACCTTTCTCGGCGCCTGCGGCACCTCGACTCGGCGCCTTCGGCGCTCACCAGCCGGCGACTCCGCCACTGGTTTATACGCGCGAAAGCTACTGTTTTCATCGCGTCTTAGCCATCGCAATTTTGTCTGTCCGTTTGTCACTTGGGTGGATCAGTCAAAAACTGTGCAAGCTAAAATCATTAAATCTTCACCATCGGCTGCCTGGAAGACTCTAGTTTCAGGAACCGTAACGCTTTTCCATAAAGTCGAAGGGGGGTCACCCCGAACGAAGGCGCTAAATGAGAGCGGGGTGGGAAAAATTTGCGATTTTTGGCCAATAAGTCGCTGTATCTCAGTAACTGTGCGAGATAGGGCCTAGATTACTATTCATCAATTATAGAAAGTCGTACACTGGCTCTCGACTACCACCGAATTCAATGACCTTGGATGACCTTGAACGCTAAAATAAGAGTTTTATGGATTTTTTGGCGATTTCGGGTAGCGAGACACATTTCAAGAGCGAATTGCACCGAAACCAATTGAGATAGGCATGGACAAGCTGCGTATGAAATTTTCAGCATTGAACGTAGATATCAACTGTCCAGTCTTGATTTTCTAGGTTCAAGGAAACCTGCGCATGAGGGCATCAAAGAGCGGTACCCCCGTAAAAGTCGTTATTATGCCGCTATTGGCCAGTCTTTCGTGAAAACGGTTCAGATAGGCTTGGGCATGCTGCCCATCAAAACAAGCACTAGTGACGAGCTTTTCAGTCGTATCAACATCGATGACTTTGAAAAGCCCTAAACTTCCGAAATAAGGGGTTTTTATTGATCTTTGCGATCTTCGGCTGCAGCGCACATTTCAAGAATGAACTGCGACGTGATGTGACGCGATGTGAGTCTATCTCCAGCCATTTGGCATTGAACGTCTTATGAGCATTAGCTCAGATTTCTTGTTTGACAAATCGAACACTGAGCGTGACTGTGTCAACGACTTTAGCAAGCGTGTTTTGGACGCGCTGAAGACGATTGATATTTTTCTGAGCGATCCTGAAGAAAAGAGAATTAGCGTAGTTTAGGCGGGAACAAACCAAGGAAGAGGCGACTGACTTAGCCATATCATCAGTGGTCCTCCGACTCTTCAGCGTCGTTGCAGTGCGGACAGGTCGCTAAGATCCAGCGTCCAATGCGATCTTTGTTGTTGTCTTCTTAAGTGAATATGTAACTACATAAGTAAACATTCAGATAAAATGTACATTTATTTAAAGTATTAGCGCCCCAAAAAATTTTCAATGCGCTGCAAACGCCATCGAACTTTTTATGCCAGTGATTTTTTTCCGACGATTTTTTCTGTCGTCACTTTCTTCTTGTCGGATATCGTAGCCTCGAGCTAAACGACGCGTTGCGAGTCAACACGTCGTTGTCGTCACGTGTCGTTGAAACGTGTTATAGCCTATATCAATACAGTGTGTATTTTATTATTCTGTGGCGGCGAAGCAAAAACCTGACTGCTGTATTGAGCTATATTTAGCGCGGTGTTACTATGCGTAGGTAGGTTGATCAAACTGACAATAGCGCTAGGCGTTAACAGGCGTCTCGTACATGTAAAGCAGCGCACGGCATACAGGCAGCAGCGTAAAAGTGTTACACTGTATTGTTTGTTATGGGTAACGCTATGGTACGTGGATATTTTTATACAGTACTTGTAGTGTGTGGGAGGCCCGCTGTATACGGTTTTGAACTCGCCTGGTTTTGGTCTCGTCATGTGCAAAACATTGGCAGATTTACATATAGCCTATGCTGTTAACTTGGGGAATCGATATGATACGTTGCCAATATGATTTTGAGGCTGTCAGTACTACTTAATGAAATAATTATCGGCTAATATAAAGGTGGACGTTTATATAGAATTGTGATGACTTCAAAGATCCATTTAAGATCATCGTACGAGGTCATTTAAGGTCAGGAGACCTAGACAACAGGAAGAATGCCTAAAATAAAGTTCCAGTTCCACGTAAAGGCAGTACATGTACATTTGCAGCGCAACATTTGGCCGTATAAATGTGTTTTGATCGATTTGTTGAGTGGCGGTTTGTACGCGCGAAAGCAGCTATGCTTTCAGCGCATCTTAGCCATCGCAATTCTGTCTGTCCGTCTGTCTGTCCGTACGTCACACGGGTGAATCAGTCAAAAACGGTGCAAGGTAGAATTACCAAATCTTCACCTTCGGCTGCCCGGAAGACTCTAGTTTCAGGAACCGTAAAGCTTTTTCATAAATTCGAAGGGGGTCACCCCGAACGAGGTCGCTAAATGAGAGGGGGGTGGTCAAAATTTGCGATTTTTGGCCAATAACTCG
>Ga0056128_1004374_pt1 | contig 17666 bp, 10 predicted proteins | sample WorMetLIZISLAND2_FD_71113 | JGI IMG/M metagenome (GOLD analysis project Ga0056128, IMG submission 71113) | Marine gutless worms symbiont microbial communities from Max Planck institute for Marine Microbiology, Germany - Olavius geniculatus... ... | reverse complement strand
AAAAACTACAAGTGATTTAATTTTGGGGATAATCCGGAAGGAATCCTGGATTCCGGATCACTTTGACATTTTCGTTAACATTGCTTTAAATGCAATATGCTTGGCGGAGGTCTGCGCTCTCCGAGTGCTTTTCTAGTTTTAGTTTTTATTTTAAGTTTTAGACATATTTTGTATGTTTAATTGCACTGTAACTGTAGGGCGGTTGGTTGCCGCTGGAATGGTTTGAGGCATTCATTGCGCTCGGCTTCATCAGCCTCTGCATCAACCCGTTGCTCTACGCCGCTCGCTACGAGGTGTTCAGAAAGTCACTCAACAAGATGCTCAAGAAAGACAACGTCATTGCAGTCATGCCGATGTCGGCGTCCAAGCTATAGGCCTAGCAATGTTATGCGATTAAAAAACAAATTAGAAATTTCGGGGCAAGGTCCAACGTGAGGCCGCTCGGCCTGGTGTTTGATTTGGGGTGCTAAATACGAAGGTAACGGGACATAGAAGTTTTGGGGAAGCAAAGTTAAGACTATCGAGTTGGCTACTTGCGTCTGTTCATTATCAAACTACGTCACCACGTCACTAACCTAACGTAGTCCTACCAGGCCCGTACGTCTGACAGGGGAGACAATATAGCTATTTCGTGGCCGTAGATTTATTTCGTGTTTTTGTTGTAGGCCTATGCAAACCTTTAAATCACTGACAGGAAAGGCATGTACATGTGTTTGTTTAAAGTTCCCTGGCTTCGTTTCTGCCGAAAATTAGCAAAATGGGATAAAATCCGACAACGATATCACAAAGATAAAAAGTATGACCTTTGAGACACAGAGTAGAGTCATTCGCGGAGCTAACAGTAAAGATTCGTTGATCGCACCGTTTTTGTAGCGTAGCGAAGTGTGACGGACGGACAAACGGACGGACAGACAGACACACACGCGGCAGACGGACGCTTCTACGATAGCTAAGACGCGCTTAGCACTACGTGCGGTCGCGCGTAAAAAGCAAGTCGCCGTATACCTAGGCTGCTACACTAAAGATAGTGTTTCACTGAGAACAAAATATGCCTTGTTAATTGCAGTAATATGATAAAAATTAAAAGACTTGAACGTAATTGTCGAGAGAACTTTGGCAACAATGCTAGGCCTATTCTGTACACAATGAACGCAAAGAATGCCGTGCGTAAATGGTATTGTAGGCCCGATAACGAAGTCATTATACAAGAGTTGTCAAAAAAAGATTTCGGCTTAATAACTGTGCCAAGCAAACGCAGTTAATTATTACATCACACTTTGCCTTTTTGCATGCAGAAACTTCATGAATTTAGTGCACTCGGACTTCTAGAATAATTTGTCGTTTTAGCGCATAATTAACACTTTATATAGCCTACCATGCAAGTAGTTTATCAAATGGCTACCATTTAAAAGAGTTAGATTAGTCACAGTACAGCGCAATACTGATAAGAAAACTTGTTGTTGGACAATCCATGCTACGTACTAGCTAGAGTAGGCCTATAGCACTGGATGACCCAAAGTCTATTTACGTTGACAGTGTTTTAAAATATCTAAAATGTCTGTATAAAAACTTCACAATTGCGACTTACAACAAAATCAAACAAAATAATAAAACATCTATATTTATGCTATTATTTCAAAGAATATTTCCATCCAATGAACTACTAGTCGTAAAGTCATCGGACCAATATGGCATTTAATGATATCCAATTTATTGATTATAAAATCGTACACAAGTAGGCTTACAGTTAAAACACACAAACCCTACAAAGAAAAAGAAGCCTCTACTTTACTCAGTAGAGAGATTACGTATCGTAATGGCACAACGTTTTATATCATGCAAAGGCCCACTAAAGTCCAACTGCACGCCATAAACATTGGACATCTATCAGTCAAAAACAAATTAACATACAAACAATAGACTATAAACAATATCAAATGATGACAAGCTTACAAGTTTAAATTTAACTTATGAAAGCCCTCTGATGATAAAGATGCAAACCAGTTTTGAGTTACTATAAAAACAGACTAAGCTAACTTTTTACTAACTCGCCGAATTTCACGTGACGGCAGACCATAATGATCATAGCGAAGCTGAGCATTTAAGCCAACAATAGAGAGCATTCGCAATTTCAAATACCGAAAAAAACTCCATTCCGTTACACAGCCATGGCGATGAAATTGTTACTAGTGAGACATTTATTTACAAACTAGAAATACGTTCTGTGGAACGAGGTATCTGTCCCATTGCCACGCTCTATAGCCTAGCAGCTACGTTTCAGCATTTGACGCTCTTGTGAGCCTGCAGCCAATTTTGTCTTTGAATAAAAACGGTGTGTTGCCATGACAACAGGGGTCTTCAATAAAGAACTTTACATGACACCATTGCATAGCCCGGGCCCGAAAATAAGAGGTAGGTGAAAACAGCGGGGCCGAGTTATAGTCAACGTTGTCCCAAAATTCGTTAAAATAGCAACGGGGGTTGGCAGGGGAGAAATTTAAATGATGCCATCGGATAGCGCTTGCCCGAAAATATAGGGGTAGGTGCAAACAGGAGGCAGTAATCTTTCACGGGGGCCGAGTTGTAGTCAATTTTGTCCCAAAATTCGTTGCCGTTAGTCGGCAGGAGAGAAATTTAAATGACACCATCGGATAGCCCGGGGGAGGTGCAAACAGCGCGCAATTATATATTACGGGGACCGAGTTATACCGCTTTGAATTCTCCATTGGCTGTAATGCAAAATTTTGCAACTTTTGAATGGTTGCTGTGACAACAGGGGTTGATAGGGGGTAAATTTAAATAACACCGTTAGATTGCCCACCCCGAAAATAGGGGGTAGATAAACACCGCGCGCAATTATCTTTTACTTGAACCGAGTTATACAGCTTTAAAGTCTTCATGGGCCGTAGTGCATTTTTTTAAGAATGGGGTAAAATAGAGAAAGTATTTATCAGATTTTTATCCGAAACAAACTCGATTTTACTTCACGGGCCCCAAATCACTGTGCAAAATTCTATTAGAATGGAATTAAAATTTCGGCCGTAGGAGTGTTTACAGACAGACTGGCAGAATGACAGACAGACGCAAGTGATTTTATAATCTGTCCCTTGCTATGCTGTAGCAATATGGGACAGATAAAAAGCGTAACGTAAAAAGCAACTCGTCTCAATGGTAAAACCCACGCACTGGAGCTACCAGAAGTGAGTGGATGCATTGTGGCAGGCTTAGCGTACGCCGTTAAATATGTTGAAATTTGCGAATTTAGTAGCAACTTCATAGCCACATTTAATCGCGGCAAAACGTTGCGATAAAGGCTCGACGAGCTGATGTGCGGTTTTCGTGTGAACGTGTGTGAGTGAAAGGGCGTTTGCAAGAGCCAGACAATAGACTCTCCGATGAACTTTCATCTTGTACGCTTTCAGCGTTCAGTGTTGGCCTGCTTCTGCTTCTGAAAAAACGACGTTTTGTTACTCTAATAATATGTCGATATTAATATTATCAATGTCGTTACAAGTTACTTAGCTTTCGCTGCGGTGTTGAATTAACTAATTAGTTTACTGAAGACTGAGTTGCCGTCGACCTATTCCAGAGATTAGGCCTAATAGCTTACGGTATGAATTGTGCGGGATCGGCTCATGTGTGTGCAGATGTGCCGTGAATGAGCACTTATAGCGGTCGCTGCTTGTTGATTTCGTCCGCAAGACCTGGCCACATCTAGAAGCAAACTCGGACGGAAACGGCGTTTATTTATTTATTTATTTATAACCCACGTAGTCTTTCTGTTTCTCACTGGATTGCCTGAAGTGTTCTAAGTGCCCGTAATCTTACTGCACTAAAGCACGGCGACCGATAGCGTCTCTCGTTCGCATATCACACGAGCGTCCAGTATGTGACAGACGGACACACAGACGGACGTCTCTACGATAGCTAAAACGTGCTGTCGCGCGTAAGAAAACTTTTATTATGCGAATTTTGTGCACTGATTTTTTTATTAACGTTGGCAATTGTCTTATTTGTCACACTGTATCTTAAGTTTATTGTATAACAGCGGTTTGTCGGCTTTTGTTGAACGTTAAATCGCGAATAAATAACCGAATGGATGGATGAACTTAATTTAGTGAACGAAGCTGATGCGGCATAGAGCACACGGTGCACAGTGCTGCAGCATAATGGCGGTTATGACGTCACCTACGGTCATGATGACGTTATTGATACTGAGTCTGTCATCATCAGCATCATCAGCTGCAGCAGCAGCAGCAGCAGCAGGTGCAAAGCCGTGTAAAGTGTCCAGCATCAACGTACAGCGAACAGTAGACTGGTCACGGGTTCGTTGCGTCTGTCGATTTTCCGGACTTTTTTTATCAGTGATGTAAATAAAACTTTATTCAACACCAAGACCAACAAAACGTTTCGTGCAACATCGAACGTTTAAACCTATCAGAGCCGATTGTGTGAACGTCATTCAAATCTCCAATCAGATCATGATCGTCTTTAATGTTATTCACTGATAAACAATTTTCGACAAATGATACAACAATTAAATGTGACAAAGTATGCTACTCGATGATAGTCGATGGATAGTTAGCCTACCATGACTTTAAACTTTGTATACTGTAACTTATTCACTGCTGTCGAAATATTCAATAGTAATTGCTAGCAAAAGTCTTAGTATTCTTAAAACATTTTAGTTAACACTAATAACTTTCGGCCAATACCGAAACATTATTTTTTGTTTGCACGGCGCCTCGAGACCAACGATGATTAGATCACTGATTTTCGTTTTTTTGTTTAACTACATGTACATTTATTCCACACGTGCATTGTCTAGGTCTATGTCTACTATACTGCTTACAGTGGAATAACGTCTCAATAACCCACCGATGCAGTTATGTATGACCAAACGAACAACAGTGTAGGCCTCACGACCGACTGTCGGCTAGCGTGAAATAAGTGTACATGTAAAACAAGTGTATGAAGTGTATAAGTAGACCTATACGTTTCATTACGGTTTTAACTGTACTATGCGAGTGCGACGAGGCATAATAAACTCTAGTAAATTGAAAGAAGATCGACTAGCGTCATTTGCGTCTGTTATTCATCATCATCATCAATTTTATTTCAAGCAATTGGCCCATATACACATAAAACACATAAAACACACATCGAAACACACAAAAAATCACATTTGTGTGTTGTTGACTTTTGCATAAATCTAGAAAAAAAACGTTTCAAAAAACATTAAAAACGCAAAAAAACGTGACAAAAAACGTGTTTAACCTTTTGTTCAATGTTTAATGCTGTAGGTGCAGTATAGCTAAAAATTAAAAAAAGATAAAACTTTATACAATTTCAATTCAACCCTTTAGTCATAAGACCAAATATCACCAGATTAACTAAATAAACTGTCACTACTTTTTTTGGTTTCAAAAGTGCTTTTTAAAGTTATTGGTAAAATTTTATTGACCGCTTTTTGCAAATTTAAAAAAAAACTTTAAAAAATAAAAGAAAACGTCAAAAAACTTTAAAACGTGACAAAAATAATAAAAACGTAAAACGGTTACACCTATGAATTTTTGTGTCTGTTTTGGATTAGTTTGCGGGTGTCTGGTACGACATCGCGCGTGTGCCTGTCATTAATGAGACGTTTACACTGTCATCGGCTGTCAGTGAATATTCATTCAGTCACGACAAACAACACATCAGTATGCGCTACGGCGGAGAAACGTAAGCTTAAGCTTATATGACTTCATTTGCTCGTCTGTAAGTCTGCTGTCCGTGTGTTTACTGCTTTTCTGCATGGTTATGTGACGTCTGTGGCGGATTTAAAATTAACCTAATTTTTTCTGTCTTTTAAACATGAATATATTTTGCATAAATTTTAGACCGTTTTGAAACTACGTATTTGTTTCATGAATTTGATTCTGTCTTACAGCTTCTGCGTGTGATAGACAGACGCGAAATGCGTTTCAACCGGTCCGTTCCGCTTGACTGGAGTGAGATTATGAGGCTCTGTGGTGAGAGACAAGAGGGCGAAGCAGGTCATGAGACAAAAGTAGGTCTTGCTACGCTTACGACGTGATGTGGTTTGTGGTATATACAGACACGGCCGGTGCGTACAACCTCTGCATGCTGTAGGACAGCTGGGCTTGCCCAACACTACAGCTAAGGTACAGAATCTGCGTTTTGTCGACTGCCCGCTGGCGTTTCTACGAGGTATGAGGTTCAAGCTCCACTTGCTTCGATTTTTGTAGAACTATCTGTAGAAAGATTTCACAGTTAATCAAAAGCCTATATGTCTACAGCACAAGTGGTAGCATGGCACAGGTTTACGTCCACGTCTATATGAAATCTTTAGGCTTACAACAAATCCGCAGCATCTCGACATGTCATCTTGCGGAAGTCCTGTTTTTTCTTGTTACTTTGTGAGCTAGAGGGTCTAGGAAATATTCGCCATCGGCCGCCAAGTGTAAAACAAACCGTAAAGTCCTTCCCGAGCCGCATGGTTCATAGATCTCGGATGGATCATGGATCTCCGTTTTCTTAGCAGAAAAACAAGCTTCATAAGCTGGCTCGTCTAGCGCACAATGAGCGCACGACGAGCGCTTGTCGAGCCAGCTGGATGAACGTTTGCAATATAAAACGTGTGTTGAGGTGCATTCTGGGTGATCGAGACGAACTACGAGTACGCGCTGATCTACGCCTGCTATGACATGCTGCGCGATGACGCAAACGATGATGTAGTTTGTGACGTCAGCGCAGAGTTTGCTTACGTCATCGCTCGCCGGCCGAGTCTGCCCGGGCCGCTGCTCCGTAGAGTTGATTACATTGTGCGACGGCGTCTCTGTATTGACTCAGATCGACTTCAGTTCACCAAACACTCGCGTACGCGTCCACTTCGATTTTACCGCTCCATGCTGGCCTATAACAATGAGACAATATTGCCAGAGTATGATGTCCGTCTGTCTGTCCGTCTATCTGTTTCACTGGTGTGACGTTCATGCTTTGTGGTTACATGAGTTGGGTGACCTAAAATTTTATTACGCAGCTAATTAGCTCAGCGTCGAGGCTTACAAAGCGCAAAATTTCCTTAAATTAAATTGAACAGAGGTGGGGTAAAAAAATCGCTGATATTCAACGGATAAGTTGCAGTATCCCAGAAAAGATGACAGATAAGGTAAAGGTTGCTATTGATTACTAATAGGAAGTCGTATAAGTTTTTTTCAAATGACATGAAAATCATCGACCTTAAATGTGTAAAAATATATATTCACCAAACTGGTGAATAGTACACAACAAATAAATAATATACAGTTAAAAAATAACAACATATAAAATAATGTTAAGTGAAGGGTCATTACGATTTTCAGACAGTTTTCTGACATTCCAGTGATGGAGAGAAGGAAGGCAGGAGGGCAAAATGAGAAGCTTAAGTTGGAACATCCACTCACCTTTTTTCACTGTACGTCAAACAAGTAAAACAGACAACGTTTTTTTTAAAATTTAAGTTTTCAAACGTTTTTTTATCATTTAAAAACAGGTTTGCGAACGTTTATATTCATTTTTAACGTTTGTAACAACTGCGACGTAAATAATACGACGGTTGAAAGTTACGGGCCGACTAACTGTTCGCAATTATTACTCTAGCAACAAATGCAGCTGTACGTAATGGGAAGACTTTGTTTGCAGTTAGTTGTTTGTTTTACAGTGGTCTGCCCTCCGGATCCGACGTTTGACGAGAAAACGTACTCAGATTATCTGAACTCCAGTAAGTATAAACGCGTTGATGATATGTATGAGAAATCTAATAAATTAGTAATTTATATTTATATCTATAATTGTCTAGTAAATTGTTGCAACGTTTTATTTGCTTTAGCATTAAGCTATATGCGATATTTTTGTTAAAAAAATTTTGTCGTCGTTGGGGTTTAAAAATTTGATTCCCAAAAATCTCGTCTACGGACGATCGCGATTACCATTACTCAGTCAATCACTCAGTCGATTAATAATTATGTACATACTGATTACGTACGATTGCCATCAATGAATATTGTATCGTTCGTATTGTATAGTATTGTATCAATAAACTTGAAATGCAAGGCTTGTTATGAAAGTCGTAGATTTTTTATGACTTGATTTAGGGAAGTCAAAGAGGTCAGAGGTCGTCGATATAAACTTTTTACCAGTATCAAATATATTTTAGTTATCAAGAAATATGTGCATGAAACAATCTGCGAAAGAAAGTCGTTTCTGCATTTCTCGATGCCGTCGATGCAACGTATGTGTTTTTTGGCTAGCTTCTGTAAAGTGCATTTTATTCGATAGATGTTGAGATAGTTTCGTAATGTCGTAATGCGATGTGAACGGACACAAATTTAGCATGTTTAGCAAAACGGGGACCCCACAAAAAAGAAAGCTTACAAGCCAGAGAACGCCAGACAACTGTACAGTGCAAAATTTTCTGGCCTCAAAGTGCCTCTTAATGGCATGTTGCGACATTTAAAAGTCCAGCACGACATCTGCTGGTCTGGAATCTGGATGGGCCAAGCTCTGTATGCCGTATTACAAAATATAGAACGCAGAATTCATATATCAATGTGACACAATTTACGCGAGGGCCCCGCATTTTTGCCGATCAGGGCTTAATCGGGTTTAAGTTCTGCCTTGGGTGTAAATGACCTGGTGGCTCTGTTGCTGATGAAATGTCGTGCCGTTATAGAAGTGAGCGGTGACTGGGAGACGGCGGACGACACGCCGCCAGTGCCCCTGCTAGCGGTCACTAGCAACGTCAACGTGACGTCATATGTGAGTCAAAGTACCAGCAGCCTGCTTAGTGTGACGTCATCTGATGATGCTGCCAATCAAAAACCTGCCAGCACTAGGCCGTCGTGGACGCATTATGACGACGTTGAAGTTCTTCCGACAGCCAACGACCGACACATTGCCGACGCAACGGTTCCTATTTCTTACGCAGACTGTGATAAGTAGTAATTACTGCCCGCTGTATTTAAATGATTTAAATGTGCAGAATAATGCGATTTGACAACCGTTAAAAGCTAAAAATCAAAATCATAAGTCAAAGGTCAAAGTCACATGACCAAAGTCTCGGATTTTTTACTCTTGCGAAATAGGGGGAAATTATTAGGCGCACGTAGCACTAATAATCGTTAGTAACTTTGAAAATTGTTTTGAGTAATCCGAATTTTAAAATCAAATATATAAAAGGGGCTACCTAGGATAATAAACAGGATGCCCAAATATTGTGGGGCGGGCGGACCCAGCGCCTACAAGACGCCGCTGTACTTCACTTATTAACTACTACGAATACATTGTATTGCACGCTGTATGATAGATTTCAGCAGAGCTTCTGAACGGGTCTGTGTCATCTGACGCGCTCACTCAGGCATCAACGACAACCGACACTACGCTACGACGCGTAGCAGTTACTTCTGCTGTCAGTGACACCGCAACGCAAACGACTGAACGTGCACTTTATTTTTACGAGTTATTGTCGAGCGCAGCCACGGAGATCGAGTTTATTGAAACAAATGCTACAACTCAGGAACCGCTCGTTGAAGAACAAAGCACAAACAGAACAAATGCAACAGCTGGTAATTAAGTTTCGTGGCTGTTCTGTTCTCTGATTATGTTAAACTAATTTTGAATTCATGCGGCAAGAAAGAGACACCCGTTTAGTATTTGAGTTTTTTTTGTCAGATGTATTATTTAAAATAGTTGTGTATAGAGAGACCGGACTACGGTTTACAGAGGATTTGGCTTTTCGTGCCTGTGGACTCACAAGGCTGGGTCTGCTTCCCAAATATTTGCAAATTGCAAAACAATTCGCAGTAACCACAGCACACCGTGCTAAATGTTTACGTTAGCTACATTATAATTTAGAAAAAGGTAGGTCTACTGGCAGAGCTAATTAACTCGATTCTGTGCAACACAATCATGACTGTCAATGTTTATTGTGTAACATGCGATCTGCAGACCAAGGTGACGTGGTCATCTCGTGTTTACGCATCACTCGGTCCAGTCAACGCAGCTTTTGCTCGATTGCACCCACCGTGTGAAACGAACTTTCTTAAGAACAGAAGAACAGTAACATAAGTAGACAGTGCTTTTAACTCGGCCTTATAAGATATGACTTTATGATCGTGCCTACCATAACAAGCGTGTCTGAAAACTCTGTTTAAAGGGCATTTTACAAATTTGGCCTGACTAATCGATAGACTGACTGATTTTATCGATTCGTAAATCTTTTCTGTTCTTCAGGCAATGGCGTTGCTCGAGTGTGCGATTTCCAGTCATTTCCAACGCATCCTGACTTACAGCCAGGCAAGGTATAATTTAACGCATAACAAATAATCAGTAAAATTTACATGTGCATTATCAGACATTTTTTGTAATCATAGTTTTAACAGTGCATTTCAACTTTTACCAGGTGGGTTTTTTAAATTGTTTTTTTTTGTGTTACCGGCTTTTTTCGTTATGCGATAGTTCAGTTTTCGATCACCGCCTTATACCATTTTTCATATCATATAAAATGACAGATTATTTCATTTATTCGATGACCTGCATTGTAGCTGAATATAAAAAATATATGCATCATTATTTGCAGTAGCTTCTAATTAAATGATTTAGCTAAATTTCTGCCAACAGTTTTCGTAGAGCTTTAGTGACGTTTATTAAGCACAGTTTTTTTGCTTTAGTTTTTTAGTTGTAGTTCTGGTTATTTTTTTTTACTTTTTCGTCTCGGACTACTGTTTTGTTTTCTTGTAATTGGTTGTTTTGGGATATTTTTTTTGTTTTTATTTTAGAGCAGTATAATAATTTTATTCTATTGCTTTTATTTTGGTTTAGTGTAAAATAGTGTTAGTATTTTAGTGTATGTGATTGCTTGTAGTGGCATTTTTCTCAGCAGTTTACCGGCGCAAATTATTTATCATATTATATCGTACTATTTATTGTTGTTTATAATAAAAGTTCAGTTTGATATGGCAGATCCTAGGCCGCTGGTACACAGTGGCGACTTCCAGCAACTCAGATGACATCAGGATAAACTCTGGAGTCGCCCTGATTACTGCAAATGATGACTCGAATGACGTCATTAATCTACTTTTCACCGGATCAATGTATTCGCGCACTCTCTCTACTTATTTATTGCATTTTATGCGACTGCCCTAGTAGGCCGCATTACATTCTTGTCCGTCCGTCTGTGCGTCCGTCTCTTTGTCCTCTAAAGCGTTGTTCAGAACGACAGAAATAAACTACAATGAACTCGCTAGCACACGTCGCGAAGTGAACCGAAATGAAACAAACCAATAGACTGATAAGCTCAAAATGCATCTAATCGATGAGTGAATGTCGTTTGATCAGTTGAACGTTGATTCCACTATTAGCCAGTGGGGTTAGGCCTACATCTAAACCATTGTGTCTTTGTATGCAGAACACACTTTGGGCATAAACTTTAATAACTTGTGCGAGTTGTTATACAAACTTATAATTTTGCTAAATAATTCACATTATTTTCTCTATATTGTCTGCTTAATTAAATCGTTACAACGTTTACTGGAGACAACAATGTGGCAACAGGCAAGAATTTAGAGCATTTATGTTTCACACGGTAATGCACTGACATAAATTTGGTAAGGTGGACAATGAGTATATCTTACATAATTCTGTCGTCGTAGTTATCTGTGTGCCAAACATTATTAAAACTGGTGGAGATTTGACATAGTCATGGCAAAAAACAATTTTTGTGAAACTAAAAAACCTTAAAAGTCTAAATTTTACGTTTGATGGTTTTTTGTTTGTTGTACAATATAATGCTGTATCTTTTGTATTTTACAGCTGGTTTAACTAATAAACCTTGGTATATTTTTTTAAAATACAAGAAAATTGTGTATACAATCTACATCCTGTGTCGTAATTTTTTTTATTTTTTTCTGCGACAAAATCAAAAAAAATCAAAGCTTTAAAAAACTAAAAACTTAAAACATTTTTAAACGCTTACGTCTTTTTCCAGACCTGCAATTTTCAACATTAAAATATTTACTGTTTACTGTTTTGAATAATCATGCCCGTTGTTGCATATACAGTGAAGGCGAGTGTTTACCGACAATGCGCGGTTATTTGCAAATGAATGACGTCGCCAACAAGGCTCTGATGCAAACCAACGTCGGCGGGGAAGAAGGTTAGACGCTATTCGAAATGTTAATAATAATCAGCCTACGATAATTAACAATGTAACTTTTTCGAGGCAATCGCAAATTTCACTAATTTTCGCACATGCCATAAATTTTACGGGCACGTACATATCGCCTACCTAATACCTATGCGTGGTACTCTGTCCGTCTTGGTGTCTGTCACGTCTCGGTACCGATCCAAGCCCAAGTTAGATGGAAACTCTCAGTTTTTACTGTACAGCGTACAGTTTCTAGTTTTTTTCCGAACGTAGACGTCAAAAAGGAATACCTCCGAAGAAGTCGTTATTTACCGCTATTAAATCGTGCTGGTATAGCGTGAGAACAGTTGCAGACAGGCACAGATTTGCTGCTAATAGTAACAAGCGTTAACAATATCGATAAATTTAAACAACTTTGAACCTTTAAAAAAAGCGTTTTAGTAATTTTTTGGCGATTCCAAACTGCGACACAATTTTTTCAGACAAATTCCTGGCTCTGCTTGTGATTTTCGCTTATTTCTATGCAACATTTTCTGGTTCACATTGTGACGGTGTGTGAAGGTCCGCTGAAGGTGGTTTACATGAGCTCCAACTACAGCCACGGCTTGGCGTACCAATGCCTCAACGTCAGCCCACGCAATGGCGCCTGCGCACGTTCGCTAGTCTACGTCATAGCCAAGTCACGTGACGCATCCCAGAGTGCGTTTGATGACGTCATGCAACATGTCGACCAGAACACGTGTCTTCGACCGTTCGACCTCCGACCAGTCAGCCACGAAGGTTTGTTAATCCCGTTGATCAGTCGGAGCAGTCCGTCGACTTTTATTTCCACGCCCAAGGATATTCGCACCGCTGGAAAATTTGTTTAAAAAACGCAGATTTTTCTTGGATTTTTAAAAGCCTTCGAAAAGTCGAACGTCCAAATTTTAAATTTTTAGATTTTTCTTGTTTGTCATGCAACTTATACTGCTAATAAAATTTAATTTAATGTTTCTCCTAGGTCATAAAAATTTCTGTTTCGTTTTTCTTATACATTATATCGTAAAAGTAATCTTCAAAACTTTAGTAACAAGAAATTTGAGCTAATGCTCACGAGAAGCGCGAAAGCCTATAGCAGTTTCAGTTCAGTAGTTTAGCTGAAAATTTAAGTGTTCACGCTAAGTTAATATACAAATACCAAATTTTCTATCTGAATCGCATAACGTTAGTTCCGTGGCGCCACCTTGTGAATGATAGAGACGGAGACGAATGTCGCAGCCCGAAATCGCCAAAAAAATCCATAAAACCCCCTATTTTGGCATTCAAGGTCATTAAATTCGGCGCTAATCGAGAGCCAGTGTACGACTTCCTATTAGTGATTAATAGTAACCTATGGCCCTATCTCGCACCGTTACTGAGATACAGCGACTTATTGGCCAAAAATCGCAAATTTTGCCCACCCCCTCTCATTTAGTGCCCTCGTTCGGGGTGATCCTTTTCGAATTAATGGAAAAGCTTTACGGTTCCTGAAACTAGAGTCTTCCGTGCAGCCGAAGGTGAAGATTTGGTGATTTTATGTGTGACGGACAGACGACAGACAGACGGACAGACAGAATTGCGATGGCTAAGACGCGCTGAAAGCAGTAGCTGCTTTCGCGCGTAAAAAACCTGTAAGTTTTTTCAGTCTTACTTATTTTTAAAAAAATTTTTTCTTTGCTCATTCTTTAGTTTTTATGCTTTGTTTCCATCCTGCCGCAAAACAGCTTTTTAAAACACAATGCAGTGACCGCTCTTCACTGCAATGATTGATGCTAATGTTTCGAAAAATGTCCGATTGCTCGACGCACGTAATACATTATGTTCAACATTTTCGTATGTTAATCGGTACACTGCATATCTCGATTGCATCCGATCGATTTTGAGGTATTTCGTTTGTCTTTTAATTTTAAACATCTATTATTGTTACAGTGTTGCTGTATTGTTGATTTTTTTGTTTTATCCGCTGCTTGCTGCAGAATTTAAATACAGATAAATACTAAAAATACGTTTTGTGGAACGAGGTATCTGTCCCATTGCCACGCTATATATAGCCTAGCAGCTGCGTATAAGAGGGGTAGGTGCAAACAGGGCGCAATTATCTTTCACGGGGGCCAAGTTGCAGTCAATTTTGTCCCAAAATTCGTTGCCGTGGCAACAGGGGTCCCGGATCGGCTGGCGAGAAATTTAAGTGACACCATCGGATAGCCCTGGCCCGATAATAGGGGTGTAAGTGAAAACAGCTAGCAGTTATCTTTTACAAGGGCTGTATTACAGTCAATTTTGTCTCAAAATTTGTTGCCATGGTCGGAAAGGAAAAATTTTAACGACACCATCGCATAGCACGGACTCGAAAATAGGGGGTAGATGCACACAGCGCGCGATTATCTTCTACGGTGACCGAGTTATATCGCTTTGAAGTTTTCATACGCCGTAATGCAAACTTTTTAAAAATTGGGGTAAAATAGGGGAAACCGTTATCAGATTTTTATCCCGAACAAACTTAATCTTACTTTTTGGGCCCCGAATCACTGTGCAAAATTTCATCAAGATCGAATCAAATTTGCGGCCGTAGGAGTGTTTACAGACGGACAGACAGTGTGACAGAATGATAGAAGTGATTTTATAATCTGTCCCATGCTATGCTATAGCAATGGGACAGACAAAAATGCTGTTGATGCTATACAGTTGAGTGCCAGTTGGACACGCGAATTGATTGCCGTGTCGCTAATTTCAAGACGCAGTCAAATCTCGACTGGGCGCAGGTTAGACTTGCAATGTTTTTGCCTACTTACTTAGTGGTATTTGAAAACGTCTGATTATAAGTCGCATTGAAGAGACACTCAAGCCATTTTGTCATACCAGTAACTTATTGTGAATTTTAATCTATACGTTTGACGTTAACACCAGCGTCAAACGTTAAAAAGTTAGATTGGAAGCAGGAAGGAAATTGCAATTTTTTTTTACTGATGGCTACAAATTTGCAGCAAAAAAAATTATGTCGGTGCGCACAATTTTGATTTTGCACCTAAATTTTCTAAACTACGTGATTTTAGCTTTACAATTTGAAGAAAATTTTTTTGACAAGTCTGTGCCTGGTGACTATAGGTTGTCGGCCGGTGGTACACGGTTGCGATGGTTCGCGGATGGAGAAAGTTGGAGTCGGTAACGTGGAAGTTCAAAATGTTCTCTGACGGCAAACTGTCAGCTTCTTATCGCGCTTCCACGTAAGATCTCTACGTAATATCACTATCAAAATATCCGCCATGTTTTAGGGATTTGTTGTTTCAGTTTAGTATAGTTTCAGTAATCGTTAGTTTTATTTATTTATTTTTTAACTGTGGCGTCTTATCTTTTCAACGACTGTCGGTTTCTGGATTTTTTTGTGTTCTACATTTTCAGTTTTATTTAAAACAGTTTTCGTTATTTTTAGTTTATGTAAAACTTATTTGATTAAACTGACAGCTTGCCTGCCTGTTTGCCAGTGCAAATCATTTGCCATAAATTGTCATATGATACAAAGACTATCAAACAGCCAATCATTTAATTTGCCACGAATACAAACAGCGGTAGGCCTACTCTGCGCTTTTCGTATCAGTTTATTTCGTTTCGTTTCGTTTCATTTTGGTTTATTTCTCTCGCTTTGTATGCTCTTCAAGGAAAAGAGGAAATTTGGAGGGATAATCTCTCCCCCAGTTAGAACTTGATTCACACTTCCAGCGTTTTGTGATCAGCGTTTTCAGTTTTACGAAAGTAGTTCCACTTTTCAGGTTTAATGAGATGATTTATATACGAGGATATCGTGACTAAAATAAAAAAGGTGTAAATAGATCTGGTCGGTGCTTGAGAGCGGCACACATGATACTCAGTCCTGTGCCCGGCATGAATGGAACCGTCGACATTACCTACTATCACCAGCCAGGTAGGCACAGACATTAACTAAATAGTCTATGGTCAGGTAGCCTTTAGCATCGTAACGTATTCTGTTGTAAAATACTTTGAAAACCATAAAAGGGACACTCTTTTTGTTCTGCGAATAACTTGGTTAAATGTTGACCAAACTTTACAATATGTAACAGAAATGTAGCTACGAAAATTTGCAACATGTTATGCTGCTCACCACACCTATTTCCCGTAGTTACTTTACCGCAGAAAAACAAAGTGTCATTTATTTATGCGTGTACATGTACGTGAATCTGTTTCGTTAACCAGTAGCCATAATGTTAATAATAAAAAACGTACAGGCTGAACACAACCATTCAAATTCACAATGCCTGCGTAACACAAGTTATGACACTACGTAGGCATTCCAAATTTGCATGGACAGACGAACAAACAGGCGGAGCACATAACGCGGCCTATAGCTGCGTATGTTTGTACGCAGGACGTCATCACGTGGGCAAGGTGGTCTATACGGACTACGAACAAGTGTTGATCTGGTACGAGTGTGCAGCGGTCGACGTGTCAGGAGCGTGTGCGTTCAGTCGTTCCAGGTAATTTCGTGTACTCCCCCCGTGGCGTCTGGCAGGGAAGGCGGGTGACAATTGCCTTTTCCTTTCTCTAAATTTTGGGCTGTCAGAAAATTGTCAGAAAATTTTTCTGACAAAAACGTTTGTCCATAAATACACAATTTAAGGCTAAAAACTTTTATTTTGGAAAAATGTAGGTCGAAATTAAAATTTTGAGCACTTGTAAATCTGACGAAAATTTGCCGTATCTGTCAAAAAATTGCAACTTACTACCCGGCCTGATTACAACGGCGTTACGACGGCGCTGATTGTGTAGATTACTTTTAAACATTTTTGTCACAATTACACGTTACTGGTTTAATAAAGTAATTTTTGCAGTTGCATGTTGCCTTGAAGCAAATGCGACATCGCCGACATACTACTTTCACATTTACCTTTCACATGTAAGAAAAATTATTTTGTTACTTGATACGTTCATCAAAACCGACTGCTTTTAATTAAGTTGTTTAATTTCGTCAGCAACAACAGATGAGTGCTGCATTATTAACTTCTTTGGATAAAAAAAACATGTGACACATTAACGTTTATTGTAGGATTTTTGTTTTTTACAACTGGCGGCGTTACATAAAATACAACTGCTATATTAGGTATAATAAAACTTAACTGATAAAATGTGAAAGAAAGAAATTTTGATACATTGTTATATACGCTACTTTTGTCTTTCAATAGTAATTAATTGCTTTACGCCTATTATGTTACAATTTTTAAAAGTAATCGAAAAAGCTACTCGAAAAAATAATATGTTACTGTAATAGAATTAAGGGGCATTTCCACTACGGCGTTGCGTTGCGTTGCGTTGCGTTGTCGCGCGTTGCTGCGCGTTGCAGCGCGTTGTCGCGCTAGTAAAAAAAAAAAAACACAAATTTCCAGCTTATTCAATGGGAAGCATTTCCACTACAGCTGCGCGTTGCGTTGCGTTGCGATGCGTTTAAAAT
>Ga0056128_1004372_pt1 | contig 17669 bp, 7 predicted proteins | sample WorMetLIZISLAND2_FD_71113 | JGI IMG/M metagenome (GOLD analysis project Ga0056128, IMG submission 71113) | Marine gutless worms symbiont microbial communities from Max Planck institute for Marine Microbiology, Germany - Olavius geniculatus... ... | reverse complement strand
TTTTTTTCAATGTTGGGTAGACCACAGCTAATGTATTGAAGCTGAAGAAGCCGGTGGTGTGTTATCATTGTGTGACTTACGTTCTGTCGTGTTTTGTTTCTGGGATGTCCCAGAGAACTGTATGTTATGACGAGTGTGTGGGAACCATGTGTTGATTTGTGCTATTGGGTTGTGTTTGTGTCGTAGGCTCCATTCCGTGCTCGGAAGGAGAAAGTGAAACGCGAAGAGGTCGATCGGAGAGTGAAGGAGGACACCGAGACGTACTCGACAAAATTCTCTGACGACGCCAAGTCCTGCTGTGTGCAGGTAGGATCTGGTGGCACTGGCTTATTTCTCCACTCACACCAAGGACATATTATACTTTGGGTGGCCACTTGTCTGCAGAACTCAGCTACATTCAGGCATTTGACATTTGTCCGTAAAAATTAAAAAAATTGATTGAAAATCTGGGAAATGTCAGGAAGTTGTTTCAGCCGGTATACACAACTGCAGAGTCAGTATACAGCCACACTGCAGTCGTAGACACTCAGCCTACTGTGATGTAGAACATTTTTCTTTGGTCATTACCATGAATATGCTACTGCTTATGCTGAGATTTGGTCCTAGGATATCATCAGTATAGTGAGGCATGTTACTGCTAGACCAAGCATTGAGGCACTGAGGGATATACCCTAAAACCAGTGGGTGCATCTTAACCCACTAAAACCCACCCAAAAAACACCCAAACTTTAATATATTTATTTTTTTTGGTCTACTGGTAATGAAATGTTTTATTACGGTTAATTTTTTAAACTTTGGACTTAGTTTTTGATAGTTGGATATTATATCGGGCAGTTCCATGATTTTTTACATAATAACTGTGCATCTATTTCATTTTCTCTTATTTCACTTCTTTGTATTTACATTTCCATTTAAAACATATTTGTTCTTTTTAATTTATGTGCTAGATTAATCTGTCAGCTTACTTGTTGTTTTTCAGGTGCAAATTCTTATTGTATCGTATTGTATCTTTTTGTATCTAGCAGTGCTCATTTTAATAAAAACTACTCAATTTAGCAAATGTAGCAAAAACCTATCAAGTTGGGATTCTTTAAAGCAACCCAGGTTTAACTGAATAAAATTCATCAGGTTAGGTTTTTAAAAATGTTTTTTTTCAATTCTGGTTAGACCACAGCTAGTGTACTGAAGCTAAAGAAGCTGTCAGAGGGCTATTTTCATTGTGCGATTAACTGTCTGTGAGTGACGTGTCTTCAAGGACTTGTTTTCGTTCTAGAAGCACCTTTAGGACAAAGAGCAGTGTTCTTGTTTTTGTTCTTGTCCTTGGTTCCAAGTTCTTGTACTTGGCTTTGGGTCCAAAGTTCTTGGCTTTGGTCATGGCCTTGAACACCATGTCCTTGGCCTTGACCTTGGATGCAGTGTCCTTGATAACATCACTACTCTGTGCTGTGTGACAGTTGCTGATGAAAGATCCATCTCAGCGGCTAGGTAGCAATGGTGCAACTGAAGTTCAGGATCATCAGTTGTTCAAATCAATCGACTGGAAGCGACTTGAGGCCGGCAAAATGAAGCCGCTGTTTGAACCAGATGTAATTGTGCCATTTTTTTTCATTTGCTTTATTTTTTTAACCTTATTTGCGAAAAATGCTGTCTTCTGGAACATTTACATTCATGCAGATGGGAGTCTTATACCTGTATACAGATTTCAGTAAACACGAATTTGCTTGTATTCCAGTGGTGACCGTTCGCATTGATACAAACTGAGTTACTATACCTGTGAGTTGTGCGTAAACAAGCATTTTTTTTGTTTCTGAAATTATTTAACTAGACCAGTTTTGACTTTATCTGATGCTGTGTGATACACAAACTGTTAGTTGACATTTTAATCGTGTTACCAGTGTTTTTGATGAATTAAATTTTCCCAAGTGTATGCTTTTTTTTCAGTTTATACTTCGATTTTTGTTAATTGAGCTTGGTTATTGTTAGGCAGTTCTTGTTGCGTAATTGATTTGAATGAAAAAGACCGTGGAAGTCAGGATTCAACAGTATTATAGAAGTGTGATTTTTAGACTGAATCGCACTTGCAGCACAACTGATTCCACTTATTCCTGCTCATTTCTATGTAGTCTGTTCTGTTGTTCATCTGTCACATCTATGCCCCTGCTTAAACTATTCATCGGATTAAATGCTACTTGGCAGGTACACCTATGGGGTTCAGTGACACATTGTGTTAGATGGGGGTCCCTTCCCCCATGGGACGGGCAGATTTGGAGTTGACCCCCCCAGTGAAAGCATGCAGTTGCTTTCGAGTTATGAAAAATGATGATTAATGATTCACCACGTGACGGCATAGATCAGCCTTTCCTTATTTTACCGAATTACTTATTATTGTTGTTGTTATTTCTTATTGTTATTATTCATATAATTTGTTGATTGTGAACAGCCGCGGGCCGTCTACTGCAAGGACGTTTTAGACATTGAGCAGTTTAGTACGGTGAAGGGTGTTAGTCTTGATGCCACGGACAACTCGTTCTATAGCAAGTTCAACACTGGCAGCGTCTCAATATCTTGGCAAAACGAGGTGCCGCATTTATTGTCTCTGAACAAACTGATAGGTCAAAGCTGTAACTGATAAGCTATATAGGAAGTGAGTCGGCATAATACTACGTTTACTTACTGGTTTGTTATCTACTCTTGGACTCGGGGAAAACTTCACATGGCCATTTCTTTCTAAATGGTCTGATTTGCTTCATGTTTGGTCATGCGATAGGGTTTTCCAGGGGGAGGGGTGGCCAATCAAATTCAACATGGTAGCTAGTCGCCATCTTAAAAAAATTACAATTGGCCATATTTCTCAAACCTGTCTGACTCACTTTGTGTTTTGTTCTAGGTTACTGTTTTTGATTTCTGCGGATCGAATGGCATTTCTGGGTTTTCACTGTTGATGGATAATGCACAAAGAATACATTACGTTGCTTACAATCTGTAATATTTCTGGTTTTGCAGATGATTGAGACGGAATGTTTTAAAGAATTAAACGTCTTCGGGCCGGATGGAACGCCATCTCTAGACCTGGTTGCTGAACAGCCACCGCCACCTGCACGCCATGGTTTCTTCGATAGACTTTTTAAACGACGCCGGGTATGATTACATTAATCTAGCAAAATCAACTACTTCTGCTTTATTTCCATTATTTTTCAATTAGTACTCTATCAGTTTCAGTTTTAGTATCATTACTTGTTACCATATCTGCTCTATCTCTGTGTCTTACGGATTTGATTTTGCTGTTGACATATTTATGAGCAACTTTGTATTGGTAAAACTGACAGTTATGGATGAGATTTAGGTTGATATTACAACGCCAAGTTTCACAAGATTTTTAAGCATAACTTTTTAACTTTTTGTTCATTTTGCTCTTGTAGTTGTCCTTGTTTGTCATATAATTAGCTGAATATCACTGTTGCTGTTGGAGTGACGGTGCTTTTCATTCTGTTAGTTAGCGTATCTTTTCTTAATTATCATTTGACGTGGTTTTTGGTATATGTTTTAGGGTTATTGTTTGCTGTTAAATAGATTAAATACAATAAATTATTTCACCTTGCTTAGTACTGTTTGTTGGAAGGGTTTCTGAACTGTATTAAGTCCTGCTCTGACGGTTCGCAAACGTCTCGCTTTGGGGATTGGCCTGACTCTGAGTGACTCTTAGTAAAGTTGGCCATTTAAAAAAGCCAAAAGTGGTGGTACAGGTGGTGATGGTAGTACCAGTAGTGATAGTGGTACAGTTGAATTCGCTTATATGCACGGCCTTCGGACCACAAGCTGACTTGCATGTAAGCGGAGCGTGCATTTAACTGTAGTTAGCTTATAGGACGAATGCAGTCATTTACAGCATGCAGTTACAATAGTTGGTCATTCACACCACAGGAAACAGTCACCTCACTCATTTTCTTTATGGACATCAGGGCGCAGCATGTAGCAGCTGATAATGGTCACTCCAGTAGTGTCAGTTTACATACCGCCTGCCTGTCTTAATCACTCTCATAGACAGCAGGTGGCCTAGCACTATTGACCCGCAGACTGCCATTTGAAGTTCATTATGATGCTGCATGCTACTGGGGTGGAGAGATGCACTGTAGCCCACATGATGCGTGGTGCTCACTAGCTCTGACTACCTGCATAATTCTAGGGTTTAGACGTCGTCACCGGCATCCCAGTGAGCGTTATGTGGCTGATGGTGGTCTTATGTGCACTGTGTCCCAAGTTGTTCATAACCAAAATAAGTCATGGCGCTGGGACCAACAAAGTGCATGCTTATAGCCGAATTGTGCATATATGGCTGGTGCTTATAAGTGAAGTTGACTGCCATTGACACAGCGTAAACTCAAACAGGACTAGACACACATCGTGCAAATAAGCGTAGTGCACTTATAGCCGTTGTGCATGTAAGTGGAGCCGACTGTAGTTGTAGAATGCAAGGAGATTACATGACTCTTGGTTAGGTGGTCGCTACTCAGATGAGGACAAGTAAACCATCTCAGTACATAACTATCCACCGATGTCAACTCAGCCTTTTATTTCTCCAGGAAAGGTAAATCAAGTACTGGCCTGACTGGTTGTTAAGGTGGGGTGCAAAACGATGCATGCATGTGTGTCGCTGTGGCACAAATACTGCGTGATCCCATATGGCAGGTGACACTGTAGCTCTGTGACGGGTTACCATTGGGAGCTGTGCACTACCCTTAACTTTGTAGTTATAGTAGTAGCAGTTGTAGAGGGGGAGATGTCAGTCATAATGAATTTTGTGTATTGATTGCAGTTGTTAACGAGACATTTTTGTGTCGATGTTCTGTTTCTAGAATCACAGCTTGGATCGTGTCTAGTACTACAGTAGCTGTATCTTCCTGACTCAATCAATCCACAATCTATTATGCAGTAGCTCGATCCGAGTCGATTGATTATCGTCTTCTGCTGCCTGCATTGGCACACCGGCTGTGCTGTTGGACTGTGTTCGCCAGACGTTCAAACGTGTGATTAGAGATGCACGGATCATCGGACAATAATCACTGATTAATAGTTGATAATCTCCGATCAGCCGATGCCAATTATTAGCCGATTTTGTATCATTTTAGACCCGCTGCTAATGTGCTAAAGAGCAGCACATGACAGTTTGGTTAAAAACGTTCAAGATTGTTTAGTAGCAGGCTGCAAGTCATTAATAAGTGCAATTAGGGATGTGAATTGGGGAATTTTCCTAAATTTTTGCTGGAATTCTTTTTTGACATTTTGTGAAAAATAGCAGTACATTTCTTGAGAAAGTCCACTAGTAACATCGAGTGATCCCATTTACACTCTCACTGTCTAGGAAAAGAGGAATTACAGAAACTGGAAAATGTTTTGGAAATTATTCAGTTATTTATTTCACAAGTTTGGCTATTTACACAGGACCAATCAGATTCAGTGACATAGTCTTCTTTGATGTTTTAAAATCTATGTGGGAATTTATCTTTTCACATGTATGATATCGATGTGGATGCCATATGGCTTTGCTATTGTGGTAATTACTTACTTTTTCCTCAAATGTGGAAATGATAATTTTCCACATAAGTTAAAACTCCAAAATACGATGGACTTGATTAGTTTTTCTAGGTTTTAAGTACTTTCAGTTTTAAGTTTCTGTACTAGTTTAATGCTGGATGCATTTCGGAACTCTGTCCAGTTATTGACAGCCAGCCAGTGCTTTGTCAGTGCATCTCTAATGCTAATCAGTTAGCGAGCATACTCTATGCGTGTGTTCTGTTTGCTATCAAACAATGTTATTGTTGAACTGTTGCATGTGGCGTTTCACTGAATTCAGACGTGGACACAAATTGTTCTGTCACTATCAGTAATTTTTTGTTAAATTTAACATAAATGTATATCATCTTTGTCGTCTCTGTTGAATGTGTAATGTTCTTATGATCATTCTGTGTGACATTATCCGGGGTTTGTTGTCTGTGATAGTATCATCTTCAGTTGATGTGTTTAAGGATGCAGTGCTACTGCTAGGGGTGTGCGGGAAACCGAAAGTCAGCTCGGTTTGGGTTTTTAAAAACCGGTGAACTGTTCAAAATTTTAAGTTTCATTCTGCTGGTTTTCCGTAGCATTTGCAAAACCGCCTGATCGGCTGCTCTTAAGAATTGCAGTCAACAACAAGTAAAGTGCAAACACATGCATCTAAGATTGGGGGGGCACTATAGTGATTTGTAATTAAGCATACACTGTGTTCAGAAAAAAACACCCACTCACTTTTTCTTTTATATCTGCATGGAAAATGTTCATATTTCCGCACAATTTTCAAGGAATGTTTAGGAGGGAACAAACATTTCTCGTGTAAAAAGTTAGGTATTTTTTGCTACCACTGACGTCATGCTAACGTCATATTTCCGTGAAAAATATGCTATTCCATCACGCAGTTGTTCACTGTGAACTGTTTTCATACTTTATCTTCTTGGCCGAGTGAGAGATCCTCAACTTTGTTGATGTCGGCAGGCGTACATGCACTGCGTCACTGCATGAATGAGCGCTTGCCTGCTATTAGTCGAACGACTTGATACTGCCGGTAACGTCAATTTTTTTATTTAAACATTTTATCCCATCAATATTCAACTGTTTATGTACTGTCCGGAAACATCTTGCACAAACTTGCTGCTCTGTAACCCTTGCTGACTCGAAAACATTTTATCAAAGGTTTGTCTTCAATGGTAAAACACATAGTTTACAAACACGAAAATATGACGTCAGCATGACGTTACCGGTAGCAAAGAATAGCTAACTTTGTACCGACGGAATACTTGTTTCCTTTTAAGCATTCCCTGAAAATTTTGTGGAAATCTGAGCATCTTTTATCGAGATATAAAACAAAGCGTGAGTGCGTGTTTTTTTCTGAACACAGTGTGGATCGTTCTCAGAGGATTGTTGTCATGTGGTGCCGCATTTCCTAGCAGAAACTACAGAAACAAAACAGACTGCATCAGCTTTGAACTGAAACATCAGTTTTTTAATGAAGCCAAACCCACGACGATTCTGCACCAAAAACCATGGTTATTTCAACAAGTAATTTGAGCAAAGCTTAGGTGACGCACGATAGCAGCATTCCTGCCTAGACGATGGCTAAGATGCGTGAAGCATTCTGCTATTGCGCGTAAAAACCAAACCAAACCGTTCTGCACACCCTTAGCAATGCGTAGAATCAGGTGTGTGATTTTATTGTAAATATATTGTGTCAATGTAGTATGATGTCCCTGTATGTCATTGCATTGTTTTTTTTTACCCGTGGATTTTCCAGTGCATTGGAATGGTTGCCATCTACCATTTTAATATGACATACATGTCAGATTATGCATTTTAATGAACTAGGCTGTAAAAATTTCAGTTCGTTAGTTTGGCATTTTTTGTTATTATTCTGCGCATTTGGCGCTGCCACTAATGCTTAATTTTGGCACTAGTTTGGCATCAATTCTCCAGTAACGAGTGAATAATTTTTTTCACTGAAATGCATAGCATTTTTTAGTATTTTTAGCCAATGCATCAATGAATAGAACAGTGCAAGGTTTTTGTTGCTGATGCCACGGTGAACTGAAGTGTAACATATTCGTGTTGGCGTGGAGTTGACGGTTTGATGTTGTCTTACGTGTCGTGGGCAAGAGGTGTCATTGTTTCCCTTTGATACATCGCCAGCATTCGCAGCATCTTAGGACAATTTTGTGTGCTCTGAACCTGCTGTGAAATGCCAGTTTGCTTGTTGGTGTTTAGTGTGAAATGTAGAGCATTGATGGTTAAGTCTTGTCCGCTGGCTGCCAAATATTACTATAAGTGTGCAACTTAGTACGTGCCTCTTTTGTGGATGCTTTTGTAGGTTTTTTAAAATTTAGTGCTTTTGCTGTCAGTGCTTCAACTGTTCTCCAGCAGTCCTGCCTAACCATTATGAGATTGATGACTGTCTGGAGCATAGCAGGGAAGATTATTAGAACTGCCATTATCGATACATATGCGCAATTATAATTGGCAGTTCTTACAACTTTAGGTTTAGGTCAATTTTGTGTTTTGTGTTTCATAAACGTTAAACTTTTTGGAAAGGTTAAACTTTTCATTTTGTTATTATGTGTATGTGCATTTTTGCCTGCAAAGGCCATCCCCGAAATGACCTATACTGTGTTGGGTGGGACGTTAAACTCTACTCACTCACTGTGGGCTGGGTATTATTATTTGGGATTTGATAATGGTTAAGTTATAGACTACCTGGAAATTGGAAAATGGTTATTGTTTTGACAGCAAGGTCTATTGCAGTGATTTTCAACCGGGGTTCCGCAGAGCATCTGCCAAGGGTTCCGCAGCTGGCCAGTAAAAAATAACTTAGCCGGCAAAGTCACGCCAGACAGAGTCATAGAAAATCAACACCGAACGAAATTACGCTTCCATGCATCTATTTTTGTGTAGATCTATGGTGTTTAATCATTTTTGTTAGTAATTTTGGCATATTTGCATTGTAGGTTTATATTATAACGTCGGCCTCTATGCACGGCATTACTCAACTCCGAGGATTAATGCATTATTGGAAATGAAAAAAAAATAACGTATTGATTAGAATTATGGCTACGAAATCGTTTGACCATTTACATGGTTAATTCAATTTTTGTACACTGCTAAGAAAAAAGACGCATAGGCCCTATATGTTTGAGGGCGTCCACGTGATAAATTTTCTGCTTTGATGGCTGGGGCTAAATGGCCGTCGACGACCGCCTCGCCCGTCGTGTTTGGTTAAATAGTATACAATAACTTATTGTTGCCTACTAATGGTTAAACGATATAGCTCTTCTTGCAAAGCCCATTTCAGAGCTACGGAGCAGTCACATTTCATATTATAATTGGTCATTTTTGCCTGCTTTGTTGTCTCCATGGGGTTCTGCCCTGTTAGGGAAATGAGTCTGTAACTTCTATACCTCGTGTATGTCGCTAGATGCATGGATCAATGCATTGGGTTCTGTGAGTGACCTCCACGCTTATTTAGGGTTCCGCTGCAGCAAAAAGGTTGAAAAACACTGATCTATTGTGTGTCAGCTTATCTCCTTTTTGCAGCACTTATTATTATTATGATTAGTATCATTATTATTAGAGAGTTGTGTATGCTAACAGTTTTTGTGCATTTGTTGGGTTGGCACATGTTTGCCAAATTTTTGTGTTTTTTCATATATAGGTTTGTTAATTTGGTGTAACGCAGTCATCACCCTTCCATAGCTGTGCAGTGTTTTTTTCTGTCATTTCCATTTCTTATCTCTTCCTTTCTCGCCAAGTATTACGGATGGTCTTTCATAGCCTCAGCCTGTGCCACTACCAAATTGAATGGCTTATTAGAGATGGCACCGGAGTCTGAGCAACTGGCCCATACCCGGCTAGGTGCTATGAATGTGGTGTTGTCCACAGTGCTCTATTGGGATTTGTAGCCATGCCCTAAAATTGCAAGTATTACACCTCGATGTTGTGTCATCAATTTATGCTGATTAATATTTTGCATAATTGTAATATTGTACTAATGTAATCACTGTGTTACGTTATGACCAAAATCAAATAATGTTTGCAGTTGGAAGAGTAATTTGTCAAGACCAACGCACATTAGTTGCAGCTGTCCTTCATATAAATGCTACAAATTGCTGGTTCTGTGTTTGGTTGCTGACTGTGTGAGTGCGAATAAAATTTTTTTGCAAATTATTAGTCCGCCGTGCTATGCGATAATCAGCTTCTTTGAGGCATTGGTCAATTGTTGTAAGTTGCCGTGTGATTGGCACAAACAGTGCGTAGTGGTGTGTTATGATTAGGGCTCACAGTTTTTGGAGACCTGCGGAATTTCAGTAAACCGCAGTTCAGAAGCACATGAGTGACACAGAATGATGTGCAACTTTGCTTCAGACGCTAAACCTTAAAAAGGTAACAGTCAGCTGCAAACTGTGCCAAAAACATTCATTAACGTATGCTGTTCGTTGAATCATGGAGGCTTAGATATAGCAGTTGTCTGTCATTTCTGTGTACAAATCTTTCTTAGTGTAAAAAACTAGTAAGTGCTGTTGACATTGATGTGAATCCAGACCACTTACAATTCTAGGGCTGCGCGTGATTTCAGAATTCATAATATGACCAGAAACAGATTTTTGTTACTTCAAATCCGGCATGATTTGGAAGAAAATCATTGCATTTGTAAGGCATTGGTTTTTCTGCAATCTGCATGCTAAGTGAAAACATCATTCTTCATTTTGCTTCTATTGAGAGTGTGCCATACCTCTCAAATGATGACGATTCAATACATTTTCATTATTTTTGGCTTTGAATGTAGTAAATAGACTGTGTACACTGAAGTCTGCAGCTGTGCTGAAGTTTAGAAATTTGGCCCAAAAATTTTTTGCTTAGCCAGATTTGTTAGAAATGTCTGCCGCCCATGGTTGAAATTAGTGCAGCGCTAGAAAATACAGACTGGGTTTTGTATTTCTGAATGTTGTCAGTGAATAATTTCAGTAGTGATAGCACAACAGAAGACTATAGTCAAATGCTGTATTACGTTTTGTCAATAATTTCATTTTACTAATTTACATCATGTTCGTAAATGTGCATCTCTGTTTTATTTATTTGATTTCTGAATACTGTTTAACATGTTTACAGTCTACTCTGTGGAGTGCAAATTGTCAAAATGTACATGTATTATACAAAAGACGAGAAGATTATTTCATGCGTGAAGGTTGAAAGTAGCAATCCAGCTTGTTTTTCCCGTTGGATGGGTCGTGTGTCGTTACATCGTACTGTTTTGATTGCTACCTTGTTGTTTTGTCAACCATGTTTTATTTTTTGGAATTTTTTCATCAACTACTGCACTGTTAAGCTGGCAGATCAGTTTGGTTTCGGAGCTATTGTTACTGTAGAAGCCTTTTCCCAAATACGCCCCTGGCCAGCATTCCTTGCCACTAGATGTCCTCCTCGCTCAATCATTCCGTGACAGATCAAGGGTGCTGGCTGGAAAAGGGCAAAGGGATCAGAGCCATGTCATCTATGTCTTTCCAGTTGGTTTTTTTTTGCCACAGCAGACCAGCAGCAGTGCACAACTCGGTTCAACTTGCATTGTTAATATTCATGTCATCTAAACTTTGTGGCAGTCTGTGATTTTCTTTGAAGCAAAGCAGCCCCCTAGTATGGGAGCATGGTGGCTTCAGTGTCAATGCCATGAACGCTTATCAAGTTTATTAATATTGCAGTCAAATGGCTGAATTGAGTACAGAACAATAAAACTTCGTAGTCACGATAAAACATAAATATCCAATACGATTGACATATTAAAAAACATGAATATATAATATTATATAGGCCTACTGAAAATTTTTAATAGAATACGGAATAAAAGAGTTTAAAAATCGCTTTGTATTTGCTTTGATATTTTGAACAAATCTCGTGTTTCTAAGTTTTGCAGTATTGTCACTCTTTGGTGGTAGCAGATAGTTAAGACAACATGTTTCGTTCTTGTTTTTGGTGCGTTTTATTCCTATTCAGTTCTTGCTGTCGACATGTTGCACGCAGACTGTAGTAGTGTCTAGTGCCAAAGCTCGTTAAAATGTTCGTGACAAGCAGCTGTCTATGTTTTTATGGGTATGCAGAAACCCACCCCTCCACTTAGTTCAGTCTTCAGTTTTTAAATAACCGAACCATTTTAAATTATGTTCAGTCAGTTTTCAAAGCATTTGCAGGCAAACTGTGGTTTCAAAGCAAAACCGCCTGATTTTATATCAGCAAGTAAAGTGCAAACTTATGCATCTATACAGTAAGGTGAAGACTCATGCCAATATTATAATTATGTATAAATCGTTTTTTGAGAGTATAGTTGACTGTTGTTACCCAGTACCCACTGATGCAGTTCCTAGCTGAAACTATAAAATTCTAGAAAAAACTAGGGAATTCCAAACTGATACTGAAATTTGTTTACATAGCGGAACCGAAAGCCATTCTGAACTGAAAACCATGATTTCTTTGAAAACCGAAACTGTATTAATTCTCAAAAAAACCATTCCGCACACCCGTATATGTTATAGTGAACGTGAATGTTGTGTGGCAATGTTTCTGTGGATGTTGCTATTGGCGGGAACTTGTCACGCTATGCACGTCGATGTTACAACCAGAGCTGGTGTCAGTTGAAGAAATTTTGATAGTTTCTTTTCGAAAATTAACAATGCTTTATTTTGATGAAAGCTGACCGTGGTTATTGTGCAAGAAAAATGCACGTTTTTTAATCAGTTTTGTACTCATTCAACTAACAGCTATTAGCACTGAGACAACGATAGGCCATGTCATTATACAGGGTGGTCCATAAAAGATGTGGCACTTTACTTTTGCCCATATCTTCGCCAATTAGCCTGTTGACCGATTTTTCAAAATTCTTTTACTTGTACACTCTGTAGACAGTTTGCAATAAGGTGATTATTATATATTCCACCACACCGTAAATGCATCTCTACACTACCTTGTGAAATATGAATGAAATATAAATATATAACAATAATAACAAACAAGCATTTTGGTAAGTGAACAAAAAACACTTCATACCAACATTGCAGTAAATGATCTGTACGACATTAAACTGTGTGGTTCTAACACAGTTCAGTTGTGGTAGGATACATAATACTCGCATTATTGCAAATTGTTTGCAGAGTGTGCCAGTCAAAAAATTTTAAAAATTGTGTCAATAATTGGCGAAGATATGAACAAAAGTAAAATGCCACATTTTTATGGACCACTGTGTAGTACCGTGGTAGAGCCTGTATAAGTGTTTGTTTTCCCAGTCACATTCACTGGAGAAAGTTTTTATCATTTCACAAAATTTTATGCATTTAATGCTTGTCATTGTATCTACCTTATAATTCTTAGTGACCTGAATGGTTGAAAATTTAATGTTTGACGATTAACCGAATAACCGTATGGTTAATCGTTAATTTCACGACTCTGGTTACAACAACTGGTTAATTATCAAACAATGGTATACTGCAGCTTGTTTAACGTTGCAATGTACATTATGACGGTCGACTAGGCTGCTGTTTATGTGTATTGTGTAATGTCTATGATGTTGATGATGGTACTTACATGATAATAATGTTTCATCATTCGCATTACTGTTTGGTTGTTGCCATCACTGATCACAAATACACGGTGGCATTGTTCCGACAGGGGAGGCGGCGATCGCCCCCTCACCCCAATAAATATTAGGGCGAAATGTGACACTATGTCAGTTTGCCTCTCAAGGGCGGCGATTTTCAGTGAGCATTGGAGGACGGACATTTTTGCATGGAAATGTTCTGAAAGTCGCCTGAGGTACAGAGTTAGAAATTCAAGTGCATGTACGTGTAAAACACAACAAAAGTTACAATGAAATGAATGCATTTGTTTATTACTTGAACGCACTTATCTTGGGGGCTATTTATTATTTTAAGTTAGGGGGCGTGAAGTAACGGGGTCTGGAAAACAGATGTTTTTTGTAGTGGGGTCCAGGGACAAAGCCCTGGAAAAGGGTGTGTAGGACGTTGTGCCCCAGAAGCTGAAGCTTTTTTGTGTATAATTGCACACATTTTTGCATTGGCGTAGCTATAGGAAATTTTTCCTGGTGAAACAATTCCAGAGAGTTCCTTAATTCTTCCCTTCCGTCTTCTTTCCCCTTTCTCCTCCTTTCCTTCTTTTTTCTTTTTTGCCTTTCCTCTCATTTCTCCCATCCTTACCTTCCTATTTAGCTCTTTCCCCTTTCCTTTTACTCTTTTCTCTCTTTTCCCTGGCTTTAGAAGAACTCCAAAATTCTAGTATAGGGACTGCGGAGGTGTTGTGGGCTTCCCCCAGTGGGTTCTGGGGCAGAACCCCAGCCAAAATCAAATTTCGTGCATTAGGGCCTATAGCCTTAAAATGAGAACTATTTTCCTGAGAATTCAACTGACCACATTTAGTGCAGTTTAAACAATAGGCCTAAAGACAAACAAAGGTGGTGCCATAATTTTAAAAGTACGGCTACAAATAATGTGCGAGCGAAGCGACCAGAAAAAAATTGACCTGTTGTAGGTGCAGAAATGTCGCCTTGACCTGATTTGAAACGCATAGTTGAAATTTAAAACTAAAACATGATCGTTTGGGGGCAAATTATTGAGGGGACAACCTGTATGTTGCCCCTGCCCAATTATTGTAGGGACATGTTCCCCTGATCCCCCAGCATCGCCGCCCATGTTGCCTCTGGCCGAATAAATTCTTATCTACTTAACTATTAGATGTGCGGTGCAATGCTGGAGGCATTTCACAAACTTAATTCAAGCCGTCAGACCGCTTACCGGACACTTCGGAGCTAAAAGTTAGGTCCGAAGTGTCCGGTTACCGTCAGACCATCCCGAAGCTAAAAGTGCACTGCAGCGCATATGGGGTGACTTGCTGCACACTCTACCGACAAATGCTTCTTAGAGTTCCATTTACAGGGTTCCAGGCCTCCTAGAAAGTCCGGGAAAATATCCTTGAAAATGACGCATTTTTCATAGGTTCAAATGGAAAACAAGCAGCAATGATATATCACCGATGTGTTTGACTGTTGCTTACTTACATGTAAATAGTGCTGATGAATTTTGCTTCCTTTGCAATCGACTATACTCTAAATATTGTCAGTAAATGATGTTTTTTTGTTATTTTTGAACATTCATGGGCTACGAAAAGGTTGTGGAAATGTTTTCATTGGGGTCCTGAAAAGTCCTGGAAAAGATCTGAATTTTTGGTCACTAAAACAGTGGGAACCCTGCATATAGAACCCAAAGGTCTCACGTGGAACGCGAAGGTTTAATCCTGTCCTATTTTCAGAAAAAAAGTTCTTCAGCGTAACCGGCTTGCATCAGGGTTGAAGGTTCAATAAGGAATCTTTATGCAGCCTGTCGATAAACTGCCAAAAATAGTATTTTAGTCATGTAGGCTTAATTAATTCATTATACTTATATATATATATATATATATACTCCGACTTCGTAATATATATTTCAGACTTTAACGAAAAGCGCCATTTCCCGACGTTAATTAATAATTATGCAATGTTCTTTAAAGGGTTCTATAATTGTCTGCGCTAGGCCTAAATGGTTCCATATATAGAACCCCATAAAGGTTCAAAATAGTTACCAAGTCATTGAACCTTTAAGCGTTCCATATCGAACTCTGCCGGGAGAGTGCAGATAGTGCATTTGCAATCCCGGGATCGGGGGATTAGGAAATTTCTAATCCCGTGATCCCGTTTCGGGATAGGCCTAAGGCTTAACACATGTTGGTCGTTACTCAGTATTAGCCCTACAGACTAATTTCATGCATAAAATGCAGTAGTATGACTGTGACTGTCAAAAATCGTCTAACGCTCAAAAAGTACTGTTTTGGCGATTTTTTGTAATAGCCCCTATGCCGAAATCCCGGGATTGGGACGCCTCCAATTCCGTGATTCGGAATCGACTAAAACGGCCGGGATTTCGGGACTCGCTATTCCGGGATTGCAATCTCTATATAGCCGCAGACTTCTAGCAAACGTTTGAAACTTTGAATGCATACGCTTCGGCCGGTGGTGGACATTTTTGAACATCCGATGACAGATATGAGTTTAATCCAGAATAATTCATTTTTCACTGAATTGTGTTAGCTGTTAGGGCCAGCAGAGACTGTAGCTAATATGCCCCAGCAATGTGTGTCGCACTATGTCACCATTTAGGCTAATGTTTATTGTCACACAGTAAAAGTTTGTGCGTCGTGGTAAATGCGTAGCGAAATGTAGCCTAACAAGAAAGCCTAGCTGTCGATAGGGAAGACGCGCTCGGCGCTACAGCCCATACAGTTCCTGTTGCAGTACTGACCATTAAGGAATGTCATCCAAGGTCAATGATTTTTATGTTATTTGAAAGCCAATATGTGCCTTTTTATTGGTGATCAATAGCAACCTAGACCATATCTCGCACCTTTTACCCACACTACATCCGTGACGGACAGACGGGCAGACAGACGAAAGACGACACATCGTGCCATAGACGCTCTACAGCATAGCCGTAGCGCGTCAATAATTTTTTATCCCGCATAAGACGCCCCACTTTCCAAAATACGGAAGAAATGAGTTTTTTGAATAGCGGTGAACTCAACTGAATTTAGCCGGCAGGCCGCAGCCTATTCGAGACGCGTCGATGGTAGCGTTGCGGTAACGCGGTGCTGGAAGGTGAGCGCCAGTCATCGGTAGGTGGAGCCACGCTAGGTCGAACGCCAACGATTGCGCGTCGTTTGCTCGGCGTCTGGCAATGCGCAGCGACAGTACTGACGGACAGCCGCTATACCAACCAGACCAACAGCGCCGGGCTACCTACAGATGCTGATGGATTGGAGCTGTTTAGAGCCGTGATCGACGTCCAGTGGGCGGGATAGCCTCACACACCAACCGGCTCTACGCGGGTGGGCCGCCGCCGAGCTGAACAAATCACCTCGACAATAACTACCGAATAGTAGGCTAACTATTGTTTGACGAGCTCAGGACGTGACGAAACAATTATATACTTCGCTGAAATTATTCAGACTTTACGACGATGTTCTGCGTCTCCGATCGTCTGTATCCTTCACCTTATCACCGTCAGCTTCAGCAGCCAGTCACCGTTGTCATCCCATCATCTTACGACCGTGAGCAGCAGCAGCAGGCCGCCTTCACCACGATGATGATGATGTCAATGCTTCCAGGTCCCGGGGATCCTGCACGTTCTCTAATGATGATGAACGCCGCCAACTTCCACCGTCAGACGGTTCCAGTCCTGCCGCTGAGGACCGGCGAGTACCTACTACGAGAAACTCCTTCCCCGCCGACCTGTGAGGACGGAGTACTGACACCGCCACGGCAGGGCAAGCTCGAAACAGAGTTTAGAGTAGCTTCCAGGCGCCGGCAGCGTCAGCAAGTCCGTCGTGGTAGAACGACGACTGGCGTGGTTTGTGCCGCGGACCCCTGCGGTACGACGACGTCCTTTCGCATTGCCGATATACTGGGCTGGAGCGTTGCCGGATCAGTCCCCGGTCACGACAGTGTATCGTGTACGAAGATGACGAAAGCGTCGCCCGCGACGACGACGACGACAATCGTTCGACCGTGGGACGAATGCAGCAGTGTTTCGTCGACGTGCGTCTCTGAAGTGATGGAAGAACGAAGCGCCGTCGACGACGACGACAAGGCGACGACGGAAGATATTGACGTGGATGACGCGAGCTGCTCGCCACCATCAGGCATAACGTCATCCGACTCCAGGGACCTGCATGACGTCTGTCCACTCGGCGCTCTGCTGCGTATGACTACCCAGACCAACTTCGACGAGTGTGCGAACCGCCTTCAAGAGTGCTTCAGTAACGGTCGGTATATAGGTCTATGTCATAAATTAATGTGTAGGCTTATAATTTTATGTTGTTCACATTGGCAGTACAGCATTTAGGCTATTTTGTCATCAAGTACAAATACAGTTTGTGTATTATTGAACTACACTGTGTCCCAAAAAAACATCCCCGACATTTTCGACTGTAACTTGAAAACCAATTATCAGATTTTGATAATTTTTGGTACAAATATTTCTGACACAACTTGCCATCAAATGACTGTT
>Ga0056128_1004368_pt1 | contig 17673 bp, 10 predicted proteins | sample WorMetLIZISLAND2_FD_71113 | JGI IMG/M metagenome (GOLD analysis project Ga0056128, IMG submission 71113) | Marine gutless worms symbiont microbial communities from Max Planck institute for Marine Microbiology, Germany - Olavius geniculatus... ... | reverse complement strand
TGCAATATGGATGCGTCCCCTATTCAAACGTCGGGCCAACTTGGGGACAACGAATACCCTGCTATTAAAGATTCTATCTGCGCTTCGGTCACGTTTCGGTGAAAGTCGCAAACTCGGCGTAATGGAATTTGGGCAGGGTTCCAACGTCTATGACCTTAAACGACCTTGAAATTCAGAAGTGATTTAGTGATTTTTTTGCGTCTTAAGCTGCAACGCCTATTTCAACAGTAAATAGCGCCAAAATTACCAGAGATAGACCACGGCAGCCTGCGTACAAAATTTTTAGCATTAAACGTATATTTTGACAGTACCGGTAAGTTTCAACGCCAGGGTTCAGGGAATCCTCTCTACGGGACGTCAAATATGGGAGGCCCTTCAAAACGCATTCATTATTTTATTGCACGTTGTACACTGATTCCCCAGGTAACAGCACCGATGCTGTCGCGCCTTACGTGAGCTTTGCTCAAATTGCCTGTTATGTGCGTTACAGAATTGTGTCGCAAGATGGCGCTGAATGCGATGAAGTTCGACTCATGAGAAAACTTCTCACTACAGACGTGAGTAAATTGTAGCTGAGCTGTAGGCGGTTCATCTTCTTTCCCTGATATGCCTTCAATAGCCCATAATTATCATCCATATGCACGGTAAAACGAAAAGCACTAGACAGTCCAGATCTTTCAGCCAACCAGCTTAAATACGGCCAAAATTTTTGATCGGCGGTGACATCTTTCCTTCCCTTTTCCTTCGTTTCTCGATCATGCTTTCTTTTTTTTCGTTGCTTTCCCACTACATTTCTTTTCAACTCTAACTATAGAGGGTCGACCGGCGAGGGTTGATTGACAACTGATTGACTGACATGTGGTTGGTTGATTGATTGATAATTTTTTGATTGACAACTGTGATGTGACGTCATCGTGGGTGGTCTGGTGTGTTGATTGAGAGGCGATCGATTGATTGACAGCTGACTAAGATGCAATAATATCGTCTATGGTCTGGCACGTGATGTAGGTCAGCGTAGACGAGTGTATGGACGCGCTATGCGAAACGCAATGGGACGTTCACAGCGCCATCAAACTCATCAAACTGTCGCAACTGCTCAACACCGGTCTAGCCGATAAACAAACGTGCAAACAGGCTCTGATGTCGTGTCAGTGGAACGTTCAGGATGCCGCCACGTTCCTACTGACGCATCATGCTACGGACAGCTGAGTGTAGCTAAAGACGCGTTCATACTGTGAAACAGTCGCATTCTGGACAATCCGTTTCACGTGTGCGTGCGGCTTTAGTGCAACGCGCAAGAGGACTGGCGGTGTCTGTAAAACAGCTTCGATCTGTTTATGTTCAAAATGAACAATTGTCGGAACTCTTGTGATAAAATGGAACGTTCGGTTTAACCAACTGTCGATTTAAGTAAATAAAATGCATTTTCCTGTAGTTTGTTTTGTTTTAGTCATTGCGCGGCCGTCCTAATGCTGCATACGGGTTTTGCCTGTCCATCTGTCCGTCAGTCTGTCTGTTCGTCTGTCATGAAGAGTTTATCGCTCCAAAACCAAAATGCGCAGAAAAACCAAAATTGACGTAAACGTTTTCCGATGGAAGAGTAACTGGTGAGGTGTGTAATACCCCGTTTACACGATTGAGCAAACATCGAGCAAACATCAAGCAGGCCTGGTGGAACCCCGCCCCCTGGCTCAAATGTATGCCTAAGCTTAGCCCACAGCTGATCACGTGTTATATAGGCCTTCCAATTACAACCCGCCCACCTTTCTAATTAGCATGCTAATTACCATAGCTCGTCGAGCTAGCTGGATGAATGCTAGCAAACATCGAGCAGACGTCGAGCAATTAGCACGTGTATTTTGAATACATCTGCTCGACGTTTGCTCGATGTTTGCTTGATCGTGTAAACGGGGTATAAATTATTGTCAGTATAGGATCACGGTTAAGGTTAGTTTTGTACAGTTTTAAGCCAACGACCGCACAGTATGTCGGCACTGTCATATTGTTTTTTAATTTGTGATATATTTTAAAGGTAATAGTATAATTTCACTTTGTGAATAGCATTATACGTTTTTCATGACTCACAAGTTTAGAGATGTGTCTATTTGTAAATTAACGAACGTTTAACGCGGTAAATGCGCTGTGATCGTACGTTGATGTATCCGGATAACTAGCGTTACATTAAGTTTTACGGTAACCGATTAATTTTGGTTTCTAATTGCTTATTAGTTATTTGATACGTATGCTAGTTACTCATTTCAGCTATTTGTACTAATTAGTTACGATAATAGGCTTAGATATGATTGTTAATCGACGTTCATTGGAAGGTTTCTGTCTTAGGCCTAACTACCGGTATTCTAACTGTGGTATCTGTAGTTAGTAAACTTAGTATAACTCGCGACAGTTAGCTAGCGATTACGTGTATACGGAGCTGATAATAATAGTGAAAATAATAAAGGAACAAATTGGTCATAAAGAGAGTTTTAATTTGCTATACCAAACAAAAAGATACTTATATAAATAACTCCGTCCCCTTTTTTCATATTTCTAAAATAATGAAATACGACAAGATAGACATTAAAATGGTACACTGCAAATCCACTCAATGATTATAAGTTTTCCTGAAGTAAGCCTAATATTTTGATTAGACGTGACATAGCATGATGCAACGCATGCTAGTCAATGCCATAAGATGGCAACCATAATAATTATCATAATTACATTGTGTCCTGAAAAAAGTAACCCCCTATAGACATTGTATATTAGAAATGTCAAATCTGAACGAATCTGAATAAAATTCTGTATATTTAATCTTCAGTAAATTGTTAAAGCAAACGCTAAATTTCGTTGAAAAATGTTATTTTTAGCAAAGTTATTACTTGTCGAATATCAATAACAATATAGCTTCGTTATCAGTACGGCGCTACATAAGTAAACCACTCTGTTAATATGCATTTGCGTAACTCCAACAAACAACATCTGATTCTAACAAAATTTTTCATCAACAATGCATCATCTATTAGCAATCAAAGTGCCAAATTTCGGTTAAATCTGCCAAAGCAAACAAAAGTTACAGTGGCTTATGTGAGGTCACCCCCAAACACTTCAGTTTTAGGTCTTTGAGTCTGACGTCATGCACAAAGCCTTTGAAACTGAAGTGTTTTAAGGTGACCTCATAAAAGCCGCTGTAACAATATTCAACAGTTAATAACCACTAAAAATAATATTTTTAACCAAATTTGGTGACCGCTTTAGCAATTTATTGGAAGCTAATTGCAGGAAATTTTATTCAGATTTGTTCAAATTTGACATTTTTATTGCACATTGTCTAAAGGGTTATTTTTTCGGACACAGTGTATAGGTAAGTGCTATCGAAATATTTAACGGTAGGTCCAATTGCTAGCAAAAAGTCCTGAACTTCTTCGCCAAGACCAAGACCAAGACCAAGACTTTATTTTCACACGTGACAGCAAATATGCTAATCGCGTTTTAGCTATCACAGAGTCGTCCGTCCGTCTGTGTGTCCGTCTGTCAGTCCGTCTGTCAGCAACTCTGCGACTGTATCAAAACGATGCAAGCTAGGACCACGAAGTCTTCTCTGTGGCTGCTAAAAGGACTCTAGTTTTTTTTTGCTGTAAAATTTCTTGCAGCTGGGTAAGGAGTTTTTTTCAAACGAGGGCATCAAAGAGAGGTACCCCTTAACAAGTCGTTATTTAACAGTTATCGACTCATCTAGAGTAAAAACGGTTGCAGACAGGCACCGACTTGCTGCTTATCGTAACAACCACTGTTGACGAACATTTGGACGTACCAACATTGAACGACCTTAAACCGAAATAAAAAGGGGGTTTAGTAATTTTTTTGCGATTTAACCTGCGGCGCACATTTCAAGGAAGAATTGCGCCGAAATAACTTAACACAGACCAGACAACCTGCAAATAAAATTTTCAGCAGTACACTCAGATTTTAGCATTTTAAATTTCTGCTCCATAGGTTTAATGAGTCTTTCGTACGTGGACGTCAACTTGTGGTACCCTTTAAAATGATCTCTGCTGCTATCTACTAGTTTAGCGTGAAAACGGTTGGAGATAGACACATACTTGCTGTTCACAGCAACAAACACTGCTAACGATCTTTCCCAGAATACAAACCTTGATTACTTCAAACCACCCTGAAATCGAAAAAAATGGTTTTTAATGTTTTTTGTGATTTTAGCCTGCGACGCAATTTTCACAACGAACTGCATCGAAATTCAGAGATGTACAGTATGAAATTTATGGCATAAAACGTAGATTTTAACAGTCTAAGTTTGTACTTCCTATGTTCAAGGAACCCTCCCTACAGGGGGTCAAATATTAGTACCCCTTCAAAACGCATTACTATTTTACTGCACGTTATACGTTTGATTCTCCAGGTGGCAGAACAGATGCTGTTGCGCGTCACGTAAGCTTTGCTCAGATTACTTGTTTCTTGTCGTCGAGGCGCCTCGAAACCTAAGACCAAGGCCTGGGATAGCGGCAACGCATTGTGTCCGATCAACAAAGTTGCTCTTTGCCGAGCCGAGTAAGTGCTTGGATGAGTGACTGTATGCGGGCAGGAAAACCATCTCGGTATGTAACCAGCTGCCTATAGTCAACTTGGCCTTCTATTCCTCCGGGGTAGGTAAATCGAGTACCGGCCTGTCTGGCTGGGGTTAAATCGGGGCGTTTTACCTGTGTCGGGTGGCAGGTAACACTGTGTGATCCCATACGGCAGGTGACGCTCCGTAGCTCTATGATGGGTTTCGTATGAATAGCTATACCGTACCTTCTAACCTTGGTCTCGAGGACTAGGCTACATGACTGCTATTCGTACTGTCATGACTATAGTAGCTAGGCTATTACTAGTGTCAGTAGCGGTGAGGTAGTAAGTAGGCTGCTGCTGCTGCTGATGATGATGACGGTAGAAGTAAAACAGTGAAGTAGGAGCAGCGGCAGCCGGTAACTGCTGGTCGCTCTATTGCTTGCCATCCACAGCAACCTTTCATCATCAGCATCATCATCACCACTAGTGAGAGAGTTGCGTGTGGGTGGTCCAGCTGCAGGCAGTGACTTGACGGCTACAGCTGCGACTGAGACTCAGCTCAGCCTGGCCATCCTGGCCGGGCAGTCCCCCAGACAGAGCACAATATTCGCGGGTCAACTCAGCCTGGCCATCCGTGCTGGGCAGCGGTCATGGAGCTGACGGCTACAGCTGAGACGGACTGGTGCTCGTCAACTGCGAGTTTCACCGAGGCAGATTCATCGTCGTCCGCTGCAGCAACAACAGATCACATAGCACGTTACAGCGGTTGCTAGGGTGAGCCGACCGTACCTGCATGCGCCTCAAGGCCAGCAAATGCGAAGGGGGCGCTAATTTTGCAGAACCTGAAAATAACGGACCGCGAAGAAATAATGACTGGAAATTGCAATACCTGGAAAATGACAAACTATATGTGCGATTTGGTCCGTCATTTATATTGTATTGCATTTGAAAGGTCTTGCATTTTCAGTCGCCCAAAATGCGAACATTGTTTTTCTCACTTACATAAGCCGCGATATGATAATCTTTATTAACACCGGAAACTGTAGAGAAATGGACAGACAGAAACAGTCAAGCAATACAATGCAGTATAATGTAAACTTCCGGCAACGCCCCTAAATACTTGCCGTGTAAATTTCGGAGGTCGAAATCCCTATTTTGGAAAACAGATGTTTGTAAGAAATCGGCGATATTACAGTTGGATAGGGCATTGATAAGTTTCTATAGGCTGTTAATAGTAACCATGCCGCTAACCGAAGCCGTTTGGCCGCATTTCGCAATGCAAGTATTTGAAGGTGCAAGCAGTAGGCTTACCTTCGTTTGGGAGTAGTTTAAGGAGTTTGAATTGGTACCACAGGGTAGTGGTCGGGCAACCTGAGGCCTATTTGCTTCTTCAGACAGCTTTTCGATATGACATTGCAGTTTAGCCACAATACATAAATTACAGACAGACAAACGACAGACAGATAGACAGACGGACACAACATAATGCCATAAGCGTACGTGACCATTAGTACGGTCAGCTAAAAATAACGCAACGAATGCTTTGCCATGTCTTCCCCGAATATTGACCGATTTTTAAGGTTTTTTCCACCGACGCATTTTTTTAGGAAATTGGTAGGAAATGATTCAATCAGACGACATGAGGTGAGATCAGACAGTTTTGACAGCTGCAGCTGTTTAGACAATGTCTGTCTGTGTAATAATCATATAAATAATGATAACAATAAGTCTACAAAAATAATTAAAAACTGGAGTTTGCAAAGCCTAACGAAAAAATTTCTCATATGAATAAGTCTGACCTTTGTCACATTTCTAGCTAGTGTCTTAGATTCAACTAACGGTTGACAGTGCTCACTGCAAATAATTTAATTTTTTACTCGACTGCTAGATATCATATTTTCTGACCTCTGTGTAAATGTACTCCGTAGACAGTTTTGCCGACAGAGTTTTCGGCAATTAGTGAATACTTGCGAAACGAACCGATTCTCGCCTTCCGAACGTACAAATTTGTAGCTAACGACCCATCACCAGCATCCTATTAATATTATCATTGTCATCGTCATCATCATTATTATCAGCATTATCACATCGAAAACAGCGAAATTAATCAAAACTTTATAAAGCTTTATGCACATTAATATGTCGCTGAAACCAATATTCAGGAAAAGATGCGCTGTAAGCTGCAAAACCTTGTACAACGTTTAAAATATTTTTATATTTTGAGTTATGCTAAATATTTTCAAAGAAATTTTATTATGCGAAAAATATGTCACGTGACGTACACTGTATATTCGTAAGCCATAATTACGGGTTGCTTGAAGACGGACTGACGAACAGACAGACAGACGGACGGACGAGAAACAATAGGCCTAACAACACGTCACGCTGTAAAACAGAACAATGCAAAGGCAAAAAAGGAAGAAGATAAAATGCGTTATATAGTAACAAAATGACAAGTGGCCAAAAAAATTGTTTATCACTGTCTGATCACCGGAACGAGAAAGCCACAACTATATTTATAAATACTGAATGGCAAGCTCAAAAAAACTGCACAGTGGATAACAAAACATAAACACAGCAAACTTGAGCATGTCAGCAGAACAAACGATACATTCAATGACAGATTATTTATTGCGGTTAAGTAGGAAACTCTATAGCAAGTAAGTAAATAAGTTAAGTGTGTATTCATATAGCGCCTACTCAAAAATCTTAAACGCGTTCATTGCATTTTGTCGTAGGTATTTCGCGAACAGTATGTGTTTAGTTGGCTTTGAAAGTGTCGCGAGACTCAGTTCTAAGTCACGAAGAGTGTCAGGTAGCGAATTCCAAGTCGACAGACCCCCAACGGCAATGCAAAGCGCCGACGTCGATAGCGCGGTACGACTAACTTCCGCTGACCGGCAGACCGCAGACGTTAATAACCAGAAAATACGAACTACAGACATCTTCTTTTAGACTTTCAAACACGAGAAACAGCTAAGCAAAAGGAGAAGGAGTACTATAAATGTATTTGCTAACCCTGACTAAAGTCCAGTAGTCATTCAGAGTGTCACCGCTCGACACTGTCGTACCATTCGAGTCAACGACCCAGTACAGAGCTGTTGGTGAAGGTCGTGACGTGACCCTACACTGAAGTCTGACGTCACTGTCTCCTAGGCACGCCCACGCCTGAGCGCAATCTATCGCTGGAACGTCTGACAGCGTCACAACCAGACAAAATACCGCGATTTAGCACACACATTGTAACAGAGGATACATTATTTATTTCACACACTGGAAATGATCCGATCCGTGGCGCTGTGGCCGCAGGGTAATGATGCTACGACGACGACCACTACTACTATAATAGCAACAACAACTACAACTATCTCAACAACTACAACAACTACACCTACTACAACTACGACTACTGACACTGTACAAGAAGAACGAGTTGCGTCGAGTTGGCAGCCACCGCTCCTAGAACGCTGGACTGTGCCTCACAACGCACCGGAAGTTGATCGTACTGTCGCCTAGCAACCAGACTCGACGTCCGCAAGGTGGCACCGCACGTCATGCGCCGCAAGCCACGTCTACCGGACACCTCGACGTCGTGATTGGTCCTCCGGAATGATGACGTCACGTCCGTGTGGCCGACGCGCACGAGCAATCGAGGGGCGGGGCAGCCGCCACGTGACACGCAGCGCAGTGAAACAGTGTCGCCGTTGTGAACAGTCAGTGATGTCACGGGCGGAAGTAGTAGCGATGACGTCATCATGGAGTCGTCGCCGTCTGACGTCATATACAGTGATTCCAGCGGCCCTGCAGCATATCAGATATAGCGTTATGACGATGATACAATGAACATATGTTGAAATTTCGTTAAAATACAACATTTTTGTAACATTTCACACACGAGTAGCCCGCGAGTAGGAGGAGCACAAAACCCCAAGAAAAATGCAAATTTATGCAGTAAAACTAACGTTTTCATGTTTTTTATGACTTTAAAGCGTTTGTGGCCGGGGTTCCATCTAGCTGGTGCGTAGAGGGCTCAGTGTCTCATCCCAAAGAACCGCACCCCTACTTTTAGTCTTATGACTCGATTTTTTTAACTTTGTAAGTAAGTAAGTAAGTAAATTTAATTTATAAAGCGCACAATATCAGCGAGAACTCACTGAATCTGAGGCGCTGAGGTAAGGAGTGAGACGGGCCACTAAACATGGCTAGACCTTGAAAAATAGAATGTTTTGAGTTTACGACGGAAGGAAGCTAATGAACAGCTATTGCGGATGTCAAAAGGAAGAGAGTTTGAGCCTCAAACTACCCTTCCTAACTTCAATTTCTAGCTAGGCCTATAAATTTTAATGAAATACTTAACAACGACGCTAAAGAAGCATCGAATCGTCAAGAAAAAAATAAGAGACATCACTCAACAGTTTACGTATCATTAAACAGCAGTTGTCCATTTGGACGAATTCTTAGAGTTTATTTGCTTATTTTTATACCGCAATTTTTAGTTGCGTCAACAGAACGAACTATAAGCCAGTGAATATACAAACAATCAAGTAAGTAAGAAAGTAAGTAAGAGGTCGTACTGACATCTTACGTAGACAGAGTGAGTGATGTGACTGAGAACGGTTGATTTGTGGCCTCGTATCTCACACGTGTAGTTTCCACTGTCTTCCTGACGCACGTCTGTTATAACACCATCATCAACATCATTGTTTCAATCTAACAGGCCGCATTACCGGTCTTGTCCGTCCGTCTGTCTGTCTGTCCGTCTATCCTGTACGGGGTCTTAACTCGAAAACCTCGCAAACGTTGCCCGTCGTTGAAAATAATGGGCACCGGTAGTCTCCACAACATCGACACGACGTTTCTCTTCTGTTCGAACCAAACAAGGGTAATTGCAAAACACAAGTTAAGCATTGTCCAGTGGCGTCGTGGGCGTGGTCGTGAGTGAAAAAGTGGGCGGGACAAAAAGTTGCAATTATCCGACAAACACTCCAAATTTCCGACAGAATTCCGACAGACAACTGCAAAATGTCTGACGGAAAATACTGTGTGCTGAAAATTTCGATTTTGCTTCTAAGTTTCTTCAAAATGAAGTTATAGCGTCACATTTTGCATACTTTGACCAAAAAAATTTCCAACAAGAAAAATTTTTTTCGACACTTTCTGGCCACAACGCAGCTGGCAGTCTGAAAGTGCCACTGTCAACAATACATACAGCAGTAACAAGAAATTTGAGCTAATGCTCATGAGACGCGCGAGAGCTTATAGCATTTCCTGTTCGCAGGTAATCTTGGTCTATCTCCAACCATTTTATCGCAATTTACTTTTCTGTAGCCGAAAATCGCGAACAAAAATTACTAAAAACCTTTATTCTGAGGTTCAAGGTCATTCAAGAGCATCGATGTTAACACCCTTAAGTAGCTCGTCGCCAGTGCTTCTTATGATGTGCAGCATGTCTGTGCCAATTTGCAACCATTTTTACGCTGGACAAGCCAATAGCGCTAAAATAATGTCTTTTTAAGGGAGTATCCCTATTTCTCCCCCTCGTTCAAGAAGACCCCTCTCACCCTGTGGCATGAAATTTGGTCACGAAATACTAGACGCTCTAGGCTATCATACCCGAAGTCTCTATCTCACATGGTCTTGGATCGGTACCTGGTCGTGACAGACGGACATACGGACGAACGGACGGACAGACAGAATTACCATAGCTAATACGCGCTATAGTTAACTAACCAGCTCTCGCGCATAAAAATGCGTTAGTCGCAAATAAATCAGACAGAAAAAGGTGCAGACGGTGACAGAGTAAAAATGTGTAAAAAATAACTAAGTAAGTAAGTGGGTAAATGAATGAATATATACGGTGAATGATAAGTCGCAGACAATAGCGTGGTTTGCGCTCAATGAACTCCACTTCAAAACGGCGCGTACTCGCGAACGGCTCCTGAACCACTCCCATTATGTTAACCCTTGTTCTGCTCCGTCTGTACAGTACATGTTGTTAACCCTTGTTCGTTCGTCGAGCTGAGTTTTCTCCCAAACGGTCGGGTTGTCGAACATTCTGTAGCGATCCATGTGAAACTCGCAGTCGAGTTGCACCTCGCTGCCGGAAGTGACGTCATACTCGTGGTCACGTGACAGCATCAGCACGCCTCCTGTCGCCACGCTGTCTGCTGCTCACAGACACGTAACTAAATATGTTCCGATTAAACTAAAATAAATTAAAAAACAAACTAAACAACAAATCTTTTTCTCGTTGTCATGGTGGTGGTACAGTGGCACACCGTATGCTTCTAAAGTTGTAACCTTTGCTTTTAGTTCTGCGGGTTTTAGTAAATAAGTATAGTGAACGTTGATTTAGCCTACACGGTGAAAAACCAATACTTTGAGAAGAAAAACGTTTTACACCTCTGGGCATAAAAAAGAAGTAGAAGTAGTAGTATAACAGTGATAATAATGATAATGACTATAATAATAAGCATAGTAATAATTTTCTTTCTTTGGTAACTCGCACCGAGGGTCAAACGTAAAAGAATGATAATAATAGTAAACTGTTATATATACCGTTCTTACTGCTATGGCCTTTGCTGGTAGATGTAAAAGCAGCGCAGCAGCTGACGATGACAAAGATGGCGTCGTGACACGTGACCGCAATCATAACAGTACTTTCAGTGACGTCACTTGTCACGTGGTCAGCCGTCCTGTTGTTCCTCACACAATATTCACATTACAGCGTTAGCCAAAAAATGGGCGGAATCGCCCTTTCCACTTCTTACCCGACAACGTTAAAAACAGAGCCGCGCATCACATAATCATTCCCTAATCCCTCCCCGCGGTATTTAAATAGGTCAGTAACCTACGGTTCTTGAAAATGAATCAACAGAAATCTAACGTGTGTTATTTTGATCTGCTTGTTTTAATGGTACACTTCAAAACAACCACAGACAAAGCACACGTGACGATGTACGAAACTGCTTCCCTGAATTAGCTACTATTTCAAAATGGCGTTCTTCTGTTTGACCTTGACGTTTGATCGTTTGATCTCGGAAGCTTTTCACTAAATTGCGTGATCTGTGAAAGAGTAAGTTGTTATGTCTCCCACGCCACTAGGCCTGACTGCTAGTCGAGTCGACTGAACTGTTGCTAGTTTAGGAAGTCGCCCACATACCCTCAAATGTCATGCAGTCACGTGACTTCAGCGATGTCACGTGACGCGTGATTTCGCGCCAATTCGAACTCAAAGGTGACCAGACGAACGACAGTCTGTAGGCTACAGACCGACCGTCGGCGACAATGGAATAAGTGTCAGTAAAAATAGTGGCGTCATCATTTAAATAAGTAAGCGGGGTGCAAAGTTGCCATTTTCTTACAGATGGTCCTCGTGGATTGTATGAATCTTAAATTTGCCTTTAGATTCTTTTACAGTGGGAGCTTTAATCATAAATTTTGCATGGAGTACAAAAATTTATGACAGGAAAATTTTCCGCCAATTTTACGACAACCGAAAATTTAGTTTTGCATGCTACGACGCCACTGCGATGAAACCACAACTTGAATTGTCATAAGTTCGTTCAGCACGTACTTATACCACCCAGACCGTGGTTTAGTAACGTAAAATAGAAGTAAACTAAACAGTTTATCGGTGGAAATGTCTGTCTCGTTCGCTGACGCTGTGTCTCCGTTGTTTACGTATTTGTTTATTTTTCGTAGGTCTACTGTGCTGTCACCGAACGAAGAATAAAGTGGAATAGGCCCCATTTGAACTGAAACAAAACTGCAGCAGATCAGATTTTTTTTGTATACAAGCAGTCACTGCAGGCACTGGTTTCAGACGCAAATGAACGTTATCGTTATTATCACCAACAGATAATGAGCGTACATTTTTTTTTTGGGGGGGGAAGGCAACGTTCGTGGCGTGAAAGAGGCTCGTTGTCCCTTGTCCCCTAGCAGCTAAAGCTAAGTGGTCTGCATAAGAAGGTGCAAGCTTCTCCACTGGAGTGTAGGGCAGCATCAGCTGTAAACGAATTTGGTAGGAATGCAATTGTATTACTGAGCACTTCCCGCGGAATCGAAGTTTCCAGTAAGCTACTTCGACTCTGAGATAGCTTTTTACGCGCGAGAGCTAGTTAGCTAACTATAGCGCGTATTAGCTACGGTAATTCTGTCTGTCTGTCTGTCCGTCTGTCCGTAACGTCACGGTACCGCTCCAAGACCGGGTGAGATAGAAACTTCGGGTTTTCACCATATGATAGCTTAGGGTCTCTAGTATTTCGGGACAAAATTTCATGCCCCTGGGTAAAAGGAGTCTTCGCGAACGAAGGGGCGAAACAGAGGCACCCCTTAAAAAGCGTTATTCTGCTTCTATTGGCTCTTCCAACGTGAAAATGGTTGCAAATAGGCACAGACATGCTGCTTATCATAACAAGCACTGGCGACGAGCTTCTTAGAAATGTCAACGTCGATGACCTTGAATGACCTTGAACCCTCAAAATAAAAATTTTAGTGAATTTTTTCGCGTTTTTGGGCTGCGGCACGCATTTCAAAGGTGAATTGCGCCGAAATGGCTGGAGATAGACCAAGACAACCTGCGTATGAAATTTTCAGCATGGAATTTGGTAGGACATGGAATTTTGGTAGGACGCGCGTCTCATGAGCATTAGCTCAGATTTATTGTTCTGGTAATTACTGTCGTTCGGTATTCCTTCCATGCACCTATGTGGGCGTAGGGGGTAAAAGTTTTGGGGGAACAAAACTGGTGACATTATCTTGCTCACCTGATTTGTGACGTCACGGTGCGTCTTATTTCCGGTCGGCTGTTAGTTATTCTTTGCGGCGCATGACGGTTATTATACTACGCACACAGTGTACGCTATTGCAGAAATGACTATCGGCCTAATATAGTGACAGCTAGAAGACCTAGTTGTTTGCAGTGCTGCTGCTGCTGCTGCTGTTGTGAGCGACCAGCCATAGGCTTTCTTATACCGAATGCAGAACAGTGTCATTGCGCGCGGCATGTTCAGCGTGGTAATCGAATCGTAGAGAAACGTCGCACCCACCAAGAGTAAAAGAACTAGGTTTTTAAGAAGAAATGTTTAGGTTTTTTTGGTTTTTCTGGTTTAATGTTCAATGAATATCGTACCCAAAATAACGACCACGGAGAACATCTTTTACAGTCTCTTATGACAGAACGAGATAATCACGTGATTGACGTCATAACTCAAAAAATACGATTAAATTATGAAATTAAATATGATATGTAATAAACTTCACAACAAATGACAAATTTTAAAAAAAACAAAATTTGACTTTTTAGGTTTTCAGGTTTTTAAATATTAAAACCCAGTTTTTTCCGACCAATTTTTAGCTTTGACACCAACGCAGATCATAATCGGTTAATGTAAGGTTATTGGCGTCGCCAGGATTATGCGCAAAAGAGCACAGTCTCAAAGAAAATAAGTCTAATATTGGGCGACTTGCAAAAATATTATAAAATTAAAAATTCGTACATAAAGCAGAGGCTCTGATCTTCTGAAATGACCTAAAAAGTTAAGCAGTCGGCAGTCACAATAACTCTGTGTAAAAGTGTTAATGTCAAGATCAATTTTATATAACACAACGTGGCAAACATAGCGACGCAAAATGATTCTAGCTGTGTCCGAAACTCCGAGTCAGCGGTTTTGCAGCAGAAAGTTAGGATTTGCAAAGCACCAAGGACGTTGTCGGAGTAATGGAAATATGAAGGAAAAAAGTCTCTGTCTTTACCCTTCCCACTCTTTCAACTCGATTGTAGGGTTTGAAGGAACGTCGTAAGCGGGTTTTGGAGCATTTTTAGCTTGAAAAGCACACAATGTCATATGGTGATAACAATATGCCATTTTTTGACGATCTAAACCGTCACGTGAGCGTGAAGCAGCAGTGTAAAATTTCACCAAGATAGACCAGCCGTTATTTAGTGTTGTAAATATAAGTTTAGTGATGCACAAAGTATTGTGATATACTAATAGCACACGCCAAAATAGCCTGCGTACAGTTTTACAAGGTGCGTCAACGAAAAAACAGCAACTTAAATGATTATAACTTTCGAATCAAGCGAAACATGGTAATGAAACTTGCTGGGTTTGTGGATAAAATCATTTTCTGCTAATTTGGTGGCAAATTTACAACTCCGGACGAGATACATAATTTTTTTCTAGGAAGATTGTTGGTGCTTGTTGTTTAACTGTCTGGGAGCGACGTCATGGTGAGACAGCTTAGACTCAGCACGTACAGGGTGCTTCAAAAAACGAGAACCCTGTTTTGATTTTGCGATAACTTCCGCAAATGTACACCGTGAAAATTAAAAAAATGATTTTAATCATTTTTTTAATTTTTACAACAAAAAAGTCATAGCGCATAAAAGTAACATTACGCAGTACACTTCACATTTATTATGTAATTACCTTACCTAGCAAAACACACCACTCCCCAAATTAGCGCTTCATTTTCAATGTGCATTGTGAGATGTTACAGAGTTTATTCAGAACAATTTCACACTTGTATATTTACTTACAACAATGCTTTGTGACGACACTATTAACTCATATTGTGTTTACGCCTAAAGTTGTCTCTTTAAAACTTTTAACGACGCACGAATACGCATGCCATGAGAATAACGAAATACGATCGCTGTTTACTAGCGGAGTTACGTCAGTTCAACTCAAATTTAAAGACGTTACCTTTGCACTAAATCGTTAAAATTTTGCTAGCGAAAACCTGAGACATCACGGTAATTAATTAATGCGTAAGACCAATTTCTGTTTACTTTTTTAGTTTTGAGGTTGCTAATGAACCATTAACATCGATAAGGCGAACAGTTGGCGTCACTCATGCGAGTGCTGTGTGTTTTGCTAGGTAGGGTGATTATATTATAAAGGTGAGGTGTCCGGCGTAATTTCACTTTTATGCGTTATGAATTTCTTGTCGTAGCAGTGAAAGTCTTTAAAATCGGTGTACATTTACGGAAGTTATCGCAAACGAAATCAGGGAGTCCGTTTTTTGGAACACCCTGTAGTCTGCGTAGATACGCGCGTCACTGCATGGCGAGCGTGTGGGTGATGTCACTGTGACGTCATTGTGATGTCATTGTGGCATGCAATCAACGACACCAGAATGACCTATTGCACACCTAACCCTCTTCAGCTGTACGGCGCGCAATGACCGCATAAACACGCACTTGCTGACTTTACGTGGACGACGATGCAGCAAGAAGACGCTTTTCACTGTATCATACTGGCAAGTTGTTATCGGTTCGAGGCGGCTTTCTTGTTCCAAACAAGTTGCTCAACGTAACTTATAACATAAAATTGTGAATGCCTACGTTTATTGAAGTTTATTGAAGTGCCATGTGAGCATTATCCACTAACAGAATGCTGTCCCTACGCAAGCAACGAACAAATATAAACTAGTGTTTCGCTAACAAAATAGGCTATAGGCTAGTTAATTAAATGCTTGCTAACTTTTGACATAATTTGTTCGGGTGTTCAGAAAGCCGTCGGCGCAACGCCGCATGGTGATTAACTGTTGAATCGCGCCTTCGAAGATATTTATCTTACTTATACTTACTTGCTTGCCTTATTTTCTTGAGATTGTACGCCATAAAAGTTAACGTGAAATTGACAAAAACTAAAGCGTGTTACCGGACAGACGTCACCCGTGATTGCAACGCGAAAAAATCAACCAATGCAGGTGCTTTTTTTAAAAATAGATCTAAGAGTCTGTTGCAGCTGCGGACGTTCGTATAGAAGGTTAAGCGTCACCATCAGCAACAGCAGCAGTAGCAGTGGTATAGTAACGTGGAAGGCATTTCGCGTCGACGGCACGCGAGTTAGTCTTCTCAGGGACAAAAGCTGAGCAATAATTAGACGCGCGCACACACTCGCTGTGTTTACGGCGTGACACTTTACGCCATAAACCACAGCCAGAGACACGGAGAGACAGACACGGAGAGAGACAGACTAAAACAGACATACAGGTATACACAGACAGGCTGGAGGTTAAGAGTTAAGGCCTGAACAAATTTCCGTGTTTTTAATTGTAGTCTGGTGAAAAAAACAGAGACAGGGGAAATGATTGTTTTCATTTTTTATGTCATCATATTTTGCATAAAAAATTCCGCAGTTCATAAACGCAAAGCGGCACATTGCAGCACTGTACCTCAAAAAAAACAAAGTAAAATTATACTGCGATATAGCAGACCGTACGCAAACAGTTGTGTTTCGGTAAAACTATAAAAGCAAACAAAACACCAATATTTTCGAGGGTTTAATTAAAAGTATAGAGACGGAGGCACGAAGAATCGTTTTTGACCAGACTCGATCTCAGGCATTGCCAGGGGAGCTCACGACGTAAAAAGTTTTCGAGACCCTGCTCATAAAAGCTATAGAGGAACAAACATTAGACAGAGACTAAGAGCTTAGGAATAATTATGGCTTGACAGAGCAGCATCTGTGTCTGACCGATTATTAACTGCAGACATTAATTAGAGACTGCTGTGACATAGACTGCCACAAACGCACGAACACGCGCTGAATACGATGATTAGGCCTACGACGATGATGACCAATACTGCACTCTAACTAATCGATTGCACATCGTGCCTGTTTAGCCTGTTTAGCTACGCAGCAGCCAGCTTAGCTACGTTGTTTGTAGTAGTAACCATAGTCGAAACTTGTAGTAGTAATTAGAGTGGACATCGTCGTTGTCGCAGACAACAAATTATTCGTTTACTATTCGGCATGCATGACATGGCTGTAGCAACTCGACTTCTACAGGCTGGCGCAAAAAAAGATACAACGCTTCGTTAAATTATAATATATTCAACTTTATTCACCATGAAATGGTAGCACATAAAAAGAAGAAAAAAACAACACAAACACAATTAACAACACAACGGACGATAAGACAGAGTGACAGTAGTTTACAAATAGATGAAAGCCTTAACTAACGAGCGAAAAGCCCGAAACTCAGTTCAAACTTTATCGATCTATTACCCAAGACAACGCTGGGTAAGGATATGCCAAGGTACAATTGAATACTCTTAACAGTTTCAATGTTATTTGTACTAAATAATTTCATAAA
>Ga0056128_1004367_pt1 | contig 17675 bp, 11 predicted proteins | sample WorMetLIZISLAND2_FD_71113 | JGI IMG/M metagenome (GOLD analysis project Ga0056128, IMG submission 71113) | Marine gutless worms symbiont microbial communities from Max Planck institute for Marine Microbiology, Germany - Olavius geniculatus... ... | reverse complement strand
TGCCGTATATAAATTGAAATAACTTCAGAACAGTATAATTTTGACCGAAGTGTAATATATAGGCCAAATATATGAGAATCAACATAAATATGGACTGATACATATTTGGCTGACAACGAACATAACCTGAGAAAATAAACTTTGTAGACTATGCTGAACTCGTATGTGTCAACGCACTGCTGTTTAGAAAAGTGATTTGTTTTCACTTAAAACGATCTCGGCTGTAAATACTCAACGACAAATAGCATTATCCACGTGTATTTGCCACTTTTCTTCGCTTTTGTTTATGGTATATAACAACTGTTACTTAAAATCGTCAATTTAGGACGATAACTTCGTCACAGTTCGCTAAATAAAGATGGCATCTGTCTCATTTTTGCCAGCCGCTTAAATTTAAGTGGGCAACTTTGGCCACTTATTTTTAAGTGACGTTTAAGCAGGCTGGCCTGCTTAAATGGTGTTGGTGCAATGCATTCTCTGCTATGTACGGTGGTTAAGCATGTACTTCAATTTAAGTATGGTTGGTGCAAAGCCTGCTTAAACTTACTCAAATCGTAAAAAAACAACAATGCCTTCAGTGGATACATCATACAAGTGCTAGAAACATCACAGAAACACACACATTATCATTGACTAAAGGCCAAGGCCAATGCCACAATTTTTTGTCCTCGAATAATATCCTCGACCTCTAAGACCATCCTTGAGGAACCCACACCTGACAACAAGTAACTAAACTTACGTGCTCTCGTTTCGGAGGAGTTGACATACTTGCAGCAGATCTTCCTGTGCAAAGTCAAACACACACCGTTCATTTGTAATGAGTCGCATTCCATTGATATTGCACAAATTTCACTAAAAATATCACAAATTATGCTAAGTCTTGCACAAAGTCTTGCAGAGAGTCCAAGAGACCAGGAGCATCTTGGATACAGTATGACAGTGCAAACTCGGATGGATAGAACACATTCTGCAACACGATTCGCTGCTGCGAGATGTAATGGAAGACAAGATGATAAGAAAGCAACAAGAGGACGAAAGCGCCTACAAATGCTCAGCAACATCACAAGTAAGAACTACATGACTTTGAAGAGAAGCGCAGTAAACATGAGCAGCTGGCAGGAGTTTGTCATAAACCTGCCACTCGGCAGAAGACCAAAAAAAGATCTTAAATCTACACAAACATCTGCAGACATGATATATAAATGCAAAAGCAAGTGAAAAAAAACTTAGAACTGCAGTCTTAAATCTTTTGGATTTTGTACCAAAATCTTTGTATAAAAATCTTCTTCCATATATAAATTAAGTTTATATAAAGATAAAAATAAATACCAGGTTGTTCCGCAATGCAATCACCGTTTGTTTGAATGCACAATACACCAACATTACTTAGTGACAACATGCTATCATTTCAAGCCAAAATACAGACTAAAATCAGCCACTTACTCTCTCTCATGCTAAGTGGAACTTGTGCTGATGAGCCTGCAAAAATGACAGACACAAACAGCAAACTTTGTACCACAATAAAGTATAGTTCAATGCCGGCTACAGCTGTTTAAACTCCAGCAAGCAGTCAGAGTGTAGACAGCCCACACTTTCAAACTGAAACTACAAAAAATTCACAACTCGAGTAGCCAAGCCAGTCCAATGCGTTATGGCATATTTCTAGACAAATAGCCCAGCTATCGCTATGTTGGGGCCGACTGTACTGGTTGTCACTGACCTTGAAGATCATCCAATGTTGATAATTTTATGTCATTTGAAAAGGGCATATGCCACTTTGTATTAGTGATTAACATAAACATAGGTCGTATCTCTCACCATTTCTGAGATACAACCACTTATAGCTTGAAACTTTCCATTGCAAATTGCAGCCAAACCGCTGCAGATAGAGACATGGTTACTATTGACAGCCTATAAGAAGTTGCTAGCACCCTATCTAATGGTATCATCGCCAACCCCCTACGACTTACCAATTAGGTACAACACATCTGTGACAGACGGATGGACAGAAAACAGACAGTCAAACGACAACCATACCAATAGCTAGACCGTTACAAGTACAATACTCTATTCCGACAGTCGCTATTCCATCAGCCGCCGTGGTCCGCCACCGTGGACTGCCATGTCCCGCAGGGCCACGGCAGCTGTCGGAATAGCAATAGCCGAGCGACTGATGACCTCAGCCGTAGCTTCACAGACTACCAGTTGACCAACTAGCTCCTCAGGCCTATCAAGTAGACCATCACTGGTAGCCAATTGGCAAGTTTTATAGTTACGTCCACCACCGTCGAACTTATTGCCTATATTGTACGCTAACTTGTGGTGTACAAAATTATCACATAAATGTTTGAAAAATGCTAACTCTAACCCTAACCTTAACCCTAACAGTAACTGTCAGCAAAAAGTTCCGTAATTTCGATATTAAGCAAAAAGTGTACTACACATGAAATTGTCACCCACTGGAGAATGTGAATGTAAAGCGTAATGACATGTCTGTCGATGTGAATTTCAGTCGGAATAGCATATTGTCTGAATAGAGTGTGCCACTCGACCATTACTCAAGTACGACCAGCTATAAACCGAAATTAGTGAGGGAATAAGAAATTATTGGGCACCCTTACATCGGTATGACTAATTACCGCAACGAACCACAACGGACCGCAACGGACCCATTGCGGAGTCGTGGCCATGTACATCCAGGTTGCTAATTGCTTGAGGCCTATTTCAAAATTGTTGTCAGTCATTATGTCAGTAATTGCTTAGAAAGATTGAGCGCTGCATTAGGTGTAATCCACGATTGCTAATAGCTCTCTTTCAATCAATCAGCGTAGGCCTGGCATCGAAGCTCGTAACGGTCAATCGACAGCATCCGTTTACCACACTTGTCCAGGCATGTGATGATCGATAATTGTTGTAAAACGATCGGATCCTGTAGCTATATAACCACCCGGATAGTAGTTGAAAGCTAGAACGATTGCAAAGATGCCTAAGCGCGTACGATTTCCGTGTAATGTCTGCGAGAAGGCCTGCGGCATTAACACGATCCAGTGTTCCAGCTGTGAAAGTTAATTTAATTAGGCCTGGGCATAATTAGATTCGATTGACTGACTGTAGGATTTTATTTACATTTTGTTAAATTTTTATTTGTGTTGGCAAAGCGCAACAGCAGACAACATTTATGTTACATTTGTTCATTTACGGTCCGTTGCGGTAATTAGTCATACCCCCTTACATTCACCTTTGTTTCCATTCCTCCTTATTTCATTCCTCTCCCCTACCTGCCTGTCTCCTCCTATCCCCTTCCACCTGCCTACCATCCCACCTCCCTACCTTCCCTTCCCATCCCTCCTTCAAAAGTTCAAGTAAGAAAACGGAAATCCAGCTAGAGGTCTGGAGAAGCGCTACGAGCTCCTCAGCACCAACAATTATATTTTCCGTGCGCACGCACAGTCCGTATGCAGTCACAAAGTGTTACTTACCGTGCGGTTTAATACATGCGTAAGTTCAGACCCAGCGTTTCAAAGCATTAACGAATTACAAGTAAACCTTAATTGGATCTTCCGCCATTTTCCCAAGCTCACGCCCGACTTCCTAGAGATGGGCAAATGTCAGAATTTTAATTTTGAAATCGATTTTCGATACCATATCAAATCATATCAATATCTTTCTTACAAAGAAATGATTATTAATTGGCCAGCTGGTTGCAATTGTAAAAAGCAGACAAATTCACCAAATGTTTTGCGAAATAACGTCGTCGTCAATGTTCGTTGTTTTAAAAATTGTAATTTATTTTAAATTTTAGTCCATAAATTCAACAAAACTTTAGGGAAATCAGCTTGAGGTATAAAATAACAACAAAAATGTAAAAAAAATATTATAAGTACTCAAACTGGGAGGCTACTCAAAACCATCAATAACCGTTAAAAATAAGATTTTCGAAGTTTAAAAAGATTTTTTAAACATAAAAACATACTTTCGAACTAATTATCTAGTGGGTGGAATCAACACCAAATTCTGAAAATTTCCGGCCAATAACCAGGTATATACGCCGGACTATGGTCTGAAGTCTGAGACTGACAAAACTTGACCTCATCCACGGTTCAAATGTGTTGGACTACGCAAAATTTTCCCAATCGTCAACATCGTGGCCATAATTATCGACTCCGTATCAATATGGTAATATTCGGTATTTGTAAGGACTAACGATCGAATTCGAGTAGCGACAAATAAAATGCAAGGTTGGCCCATCCCTATCGCATTGAATAGTTAGTTATTTTAGGTTAGTTGTTTATTTGTTAACGTTTCTATGCTGGCCGTCGTCTGCGATTTCATTACGATAATCGTTTGTTTTGTGTTCTTTTAGCCGATGTTGTAATAACTGCATGATTGCTACTGACTGTCGCTGAAATGGTATAATGATTTGCTTAGTTCAGAAATTTCGTTTGTGCATTAAATTTGGCATAATTAAGTTGGAAAGGGTGAAGCGAAAATTATTGCCATGGTCAAGCATTAGCAGAAATAAACGGAAAATAAAACGTGCGGGGGCGCTGTAGCTATTTGATCGAGTGTCGCAATTTTCTATAGGCTACCTGGAAGTTTGCAGTGGGGTTTGGGTTAGGCTTATCTTATGGGCTCGAGGTTAGTTTTAGCATTCAAGCCTCTTTTTATAGATCTTTGTAGGTAAACCCAGTAGCACATCCCATTGAACGAGATTTCATCAAAATCGTCATTATCATCATCAACAACGAATAGCCAGAAACAGGCCAAAGGCTTCTATTTCCATCCGAAGTAAATAACTTTAACACAAATGTCAACAAAAAAACTAAACTAATACTGTTGTAACACTGACTTCTGGTACTGGATTACGGATTTATAATTATAATACAAACTAAAACCACGCCACAGCAAATCCAATTGTCTCTTAAAACTACTAACACTACATGCCGATACAACATCATCAGGTAGGCCTAGTGAGTTCCATAGCTTATCTTGTCTATTTACAAAAAAAGTGTTGACAGAGATCATATTTACACAATGGGGCACCGGTTTATATCTGTGACCCTGGGTATTATAAGACTTTACTAAGATAGATTATTTCAGACTGGTGCTGGCTTAGGCTATTTCTCCCCTTTAGGCCTATTTTTTTCTCACGCTTCATCCCCCATTTCATTGCTTTCCATTTTCTTCCACACACTCCTTTTCAGTTTTCCCCTCGTCAGTTTAATATTTAGACTAAGGGGATTCACGAGTTTAAACCCCATAATATGGGTGGAAGTTTCTTTTTCACTTGACAAATCGACACAACAGTTGTTTTGCGTTGCACATAAATAACTAAGAAATTGCCATCACGAGGCCAAAATGTACTGTGGCCAAAATATGTGCAATTGTGACTATGGCTGGGGAGCTGAGCTCAGCTAACAATGATTCGCCAGACCCGCTGGTTCGATTTGGTCGAAGGAAATCAGTGGGGAGGTGAAGAGGGAGGGAATAAATTGGAAGTGTACATGAGGAAAAGGGGAAAGCAAAAATTCTTGCCATGGTCTTGCTTTCTGTTCTTTGTAGGCCCTATCTGTAGTGTAAATTCTGTGTGATTGCATGTGATCAGGGTAATGCTGCATTGGAGTCGCGGATTGGCATTCCCTCCAACTGTGAGTTGTCATTTGCATTAATTGCTGCTTAGCATGATGTTTACCCGTTCCGTGTGATAGCAGTGTCACGGGTAATTCTGCCGCATATGCTGCTTGTCTGTATGTCAGACAGTTTGCCATAGCTTAATTCGTCACTCGTTAGATTGTTTCAAGAGTTATCACCGAGAACGGTAACATGTTTTGCTTCATGTTTGTTGCATTGTGTAAATGGAGAAATAGTGGCTTTTGCATTGTTGACGTCAGAATAACAAGATGCATAAGAACAAGAATCATCATCATCATCATCAGATGATGATGATGATAAGAACAAGAATGAGGTCGTGAAATGTTCTCTCGAGACCACGTTGACATTGAGAACTTACATCCCTGGTCAGATAGTTTATCACTCTATGATTCCATAGGGAAGGCTGCACTCTGTAGCTCCAAGATTGGTTTTCCGCAAAGTTATAGACTACACATCTATTATACTAACCCTTTAATTAACTGATCTGGTCGATGTGACACAGTTGTTTATTGAAGGGGTAACATGGGAAATGCAGTTCCCCTAATTTGTTTTGTGAGGGAATGAAAATACAAAACTTTGTGTCATAGGATGCAGTTTTCAGGGTGCAATAAATGCTGTATAATAGGGCCTACGTTTGTGGTCTGGGCTCCACCTCTGACCCTGTTGGGGGAGCTTACAGCACCCCAAGACCTCTAAACTGGATTACAAAGGCCTACTTCTGAGGGGAGGGGAGGGAAAGGGAGGTATGACATTCTCTTGGAAACAAAACTTTGGCACTGCATCACTGGCGTGACGATATATTCATGTTCAGTTACACTGGAGGACATACAGAAACTACGCAAGCGGTTTAAAAAGTTTGATTCGGGTAACTCTAGATTAGTCAGTGTCACGGAGTTCATAACTGTTCTTTACTTTACAGTTTACCATTCCAGACGTAGTGCTACTATTGTCAGTGGTGTGGTGATACATGTTTAGTCACAGCGGAGGAGATTGAAAGACTCAGCAGGCGTTTCCGCAAGCTGGATCTGGATAACTCTGGTTCAATCAGTGTTACGGAATTCAAAACTGTTCTCCCGGAATTGGCTGATAATCCGCTGGTGTCACGTGTCATTGCAATCTTCGACAGTGATGGCAATGGAGAACTCGACTTCCAGGGTTTGTTAGTCTTTATACCACTCTAGATATTGTACTACGTAAAGAAGGCTTTAGTTTATATCACCCTAGACGTAGAGCTAGGGTTGTGTGGCCGAGAACTTGCTGGTGTCACATGTCATTGCAAACTTTGGATGGAAATGGCAAACTCGACTTCTGGGGTTTGTTGTCTTTACATTGTATATTACCATGGCAGTCAGTGTGCTAGGGTGGGCTTTAGTTTATACGGTATTCTGTGCATAGTGCTAAGGCGAGCAGGGTTCAGTGGGCGATAGCCCTGTAGCATTTTTGACACCAATGGCAGTAGTATTATAATGAGAGTTCGGTGCCTTGACCTAGATTGTGTTACTGAGCTTTCAATGTAATATTTACTGAGGAAAACAGCGAACATGAGTTTTTATCTCATGCCAGTGATGCTAAACCGTAAACGAGGCTACACTTTTGAGGCCAAAGCCAAGGCCTAAACCACAAGGGCAAGGCCAAGATCAAGGCCAGAAATATGAACGTGATCGAAATGGAAGATGTTGAAAGTGACGCAGTGAGTGAGTGAGTAGTTTCTTAACGGCACAGTGACACATTAACAAGACCAAGGCACTAAGACCAAGGATAGGAAATTGCAGGATGAGAATGTGATTTTCTGTCTGGAGATCTGCTACTGGTCTTACTACGACTGCTACTACTACTAATAGCTTGATATCTGTGTATTGTATGGCTCATACAGAGTTCATTCAGGGTATCTCAATATTCAGCGTGCGAGGCGACAATCAGGACAAACTCATGTGTTAGTATATACACGATATGTGTTATATAGTTCTCATATTACTCACTTCTCAATGAATTACAACATCGTTTTCAGACATTGTTTTATCCTTGCATACTTTAATGGGAAGGAGGTATGTCTTCCCAACAAAAAACACTAAAGGGGAAACTCCTTCTATCGTTATGCAATGCGAACAAATTGCTGCTTCAAGTGTACCAGCTTTTAGCATTTAGTAGCAATTTGGCTTAGTCGGTAACATCGTCGTTAGTTGCGTCAACAAAGTTCATCAATGCTAGACTTGGTTAGTACTTGGATGGGTGGCCGTTTGCAGACTTGTAGATTGTACACTTCTCAGTATGTAACCAGCCACCCTGGTCAACTCAGCCTGGCCATTACTTTGTGGGGAGGCACAGCGAGTACCACAGAAACCTGGGGTGTAAACAGGCACACCGAGTGTTGCACTAGCTTCGTATCTATGGTCACCTCACAGTGTAAGCTGGTGTCTGGCTGAGTTCTAAGAAAATGGAGATCAGTGCCACTCTATGGGTCCTATGTAGGGACAATAGAAAATCACGGTGACACAGAAATCATGGAAACTGTGATTTTCACCAAATGCCGTGTTTTTGCCAAAATGCCATGTTTTGCCGTGTTTTTAGCGAAAATGTTGTTTTTTTTGCATTTTCTACAAGAACGTTTGGTTTTTAATCAGCATACTTAAAGTTTATCGTATGATTTTAAGTTTTTAACACAAGAATATTTTGTCTTGTCTTTGCTACCAAAGTCCATGTGCTTTGTTACTTTCTACCTTAATATGTGAGCGAGACGTCATTGTAAAAATATGCATTTTAATGCTCTGCAGTGACAAAATTTCCCAGAAAAACCTTCCTTTGCATGTATTGATGGTCGTCAGTGCTAGATGTTGAGTTTTATAAACTGTATAATAGTCTTCGGGCTTGTGATTTGATGCCGTTTTTTTGCCATGATTTTCTACTGTCCCTAGTCTTTTGGCTCAGGGAGAAGAAGCATACATACTGAGTGCTGAAAATGCTCAAAACCTTTTGTGCAGTCAGAGTTGTGCCCCCAAACATTACTGCAGAAGGGGGGGCTTATGACGTACTGTGGCCCTTAGCTGTAGAGGAAAGGGTTTGTTGCTTTTTTCTATGAAACCCTCTACATTTTCCACTCCACTCTCAATCTTTCAGCTCTTTGGATTAGACATTTGGGCTTGCACCACCCCCCCAACTTTGTCACTTTCTTTCAAACTATTTCAGACTGCACAACAAGCTTTTACTACTACTACTACTGATACTACTACTACTACTACAGTACTACTACAGCGTTGCTGTTGTTGTAGTTGCGTTCAAGGTGTATGACATTGACAACGACGGCTACATATCCAACTCCGAACTGTTCCATACACTGAAGCTGATGGTCGGATCCAATCTAAAGGACACAGAGCTTCAGCAGATTGTGGACAAGTCGATCCAGGCCGGGGACAGGGACAATGATGGAAAACTGAACTTTCAGGAGTTCTGTGCTGTAAGTAGTAGTAGTAGTAGTAGTAGTAGTAGTAGTAGTGGTATAGTTATAGTAATAGTTGTAGATGGTACAGGCTGGAGACAGGGACGACAATGGAATACTTTCTTTCCAGGAGTTTTGTGCCGTAAGTAGCTGCAGTACCGTAAAACTTTGTAATACAAGCTAGGGGTCTGAGTCTGATGTTTTAATAAAAGCCGGGTCCCTAACATAAGCCGGGTCACCAATATAAGCTGGACATTCAAGTAGTAGTAGCTGTTGTTGTTGTCAGTGTAGTAGTAGTGGTAGTAGTAGTAGTAATAGTGGTTTGCACGTGCAGTAGTAGTATACACTCACTCTAAATCGTACTGTAACCCTAGTATTGCACACACTGTCTATAGAAAAAGCATACTACCCTGGTATGGCAGGTTGACAATGTTTTAATAGAAGTCAGGTCTCTAATACAAGCTGGAGGTCTAATTCAAATGTTATGATAGAAGCTGGGAGTACTGTAACAGTTGGCAGAAGTGTAGTCCACAGTTTTTACTTTCAGGCGCTGAAAGATTTGTGTTGATGCTCATGTAGTTCCGTTGTTAGGAGGCTTTAACAAAGTGTCGGGTTGTCAGAACCGGCATTTTTTTATTTTAGTAATTTTCACTGCCATGTCTTTGACACTTTAGAGTTGAAGCCACGATTATATTACAGTATCACAAAATGCCATGAAACAGTTCTGCAGTGACTTTAAAATGCTTGATCCTGAATAACAATTTCAGGCTAAAATCTGCTTCCAATTTTCCATCATAGGTTTGACTAGATTTTTCTGGCTTGCTTTCGTAGACAACTGTGCAAAAATGAATGAAGATGTTTGGATACAAAAAATGTTCATCAGGGTTCTAGTTTCCAGCAGTATAAGGTTAACGCAGATATCTTGCATGAAGAGGTATCGGTTGTCAGTGGCGTGTGGAAAGCGACTAGTGTTTATTACCATGTCTTGCGAACGTTTAAAAATTAGGCTAAAATTGTCGTAGAAGCTTGTAGGCAGGCCTGCAACAGAATTATTCAGCATTGGCACTCTAGTTTATGCCGCTGTCGCACGTTTCTTGAGCATCAGTTTAAACTTGTTGTTTATTAATCTTCAATAATCCATTGATTTATTTATCTATTTGTTTGTTTATTGTCCAACTGATTGATTAATTGATGGATTGGATGGATCTATCTGTTGGCTGGCTGTAACTATATGTACAGATGATCGTTGGCCTGGACATAGCAAAGAAGATGAAGATTGACGTCTAATTAACCCCCTTTTCCTACAGTGGTGTAGCCAAAAGAGCCAAGCGGGCTAAGTCCTCCTTCGTCCAAACATTCGGACAAAACATAGGAATTCGTTGAAATTTTCTGCACTAAGTGTGCCGATTTGGTCAGCTGATTCTCGGGAAAATAATTAAAGTGTTGCCATCAGACCGATATCACATTTAAAAGCTACAACGCACCAAATTTGATTTCGGCTGGGGCTTTGTCCCAGACTCCGCTGGGGAAGATTACAATGCTCCCCCAGATCCCCTTGCTGGATTTCAGGGGTTCCATACTTTTAAGGAGAGGGGGAGCCAAGAATATCTGAAAAGAAGATAAAGGGAAAGGAAAGGGAGGGTAAAAAGGGAAAAGAAGAACGGAAGGGAACGGGAAGAGATGAAAGGGGGGAAGCAAAAGGGTGGGAAAAGGAGGCAAGCTTCCCCCCTTCCAAAATTCACATTTTTGGCTATGCCACTGCCCTCCTATAGGCCTACATGTACAGTCAGTCAGTGTCTCAACCAGCAACTATCAACACCTTCCGCTAACCAGCCAACATATAGACATAACTGTAAAACTGTATAGACATAGATGTTAAAAATAACGTTCTTTAACGTTTTTTAACGTTTTTTCGCAACATTTTTCGCAACGTTTTTTCGCAACGTTTACAAAAATTTTCTCAGTAACATTGAGAAGCACTTTTGAAGCCAGGGAAAAGAAAAGCGGTGGTAGTTTACTTAATTAGTCTGGTGTTACTGGGTCTTATGACCACAGAGTCGATTGAAATTGAGTTGAATAACGTTTTCTCTCTCTCTTTATTTTCAGCCAGCCTATACTGCACCTACAGCATTAGGCATTAGGCAAACGATTGAACAAAATGGTTAACGTTTTTATTTAACGTTTTTAATTGTTTTTTTTTAAATTATTTTTTTCCACATTTTTTTACGTTTTTAACGTTTTTTTGTCTAATACGTTTTTACATCTATGGTGAATACTGGGTGACTTCACTTTTTGCGCCGTCCATACGTTCATAGGGAGGCTGTTTTTTCTCAGTTTTTCTACTTTATTTATATTTTGTATTTTTTTCCACTTTTCCTTTAAAACTGGACATCAAAACAAAATTCAAAATTAGGGAAAACAACCCTTACTTGAAAGTAATTAAGGCAAAATTTTAGCAAGGTCCTTTGAGGGGCACTTTGTTACATAAATTTATTGTGACATGGCGAATCAGCATCGTGAACTAAAGGGGATGTCAGACGAACGACAAATCGGCCGATTTTATCTGCAGACAAAATCGCCGGACAAAAATCTGTTGTGTGTCATGCAAAAATTACTCGATCACCCGATTTTGTCGGGCGACTTTTTGTATATCAGACAAAAAATTTTGTTTATGTTGCCATGGTGATTGTTTACACGGAAGATGAATATTTATTTTAGTTATTTATAGTGTTTATTATTATTTTCGTTCATTAGATGCAGAAAAAAGTGATGCAAGTATTATTTTGCGATCTGCATTCGGCTGTTGTGCCAGCTGATAACGTATGAAGTAGCAAACGAAAATATCGGCCGTGTGTCATGGTTCACCGATTTTGTCGTCAGATTTTGTCGGGCAACTAAACCACGCCCACAAAAGTCGGCCGACTTTGTCGTTCGTCTGACATCCCCTTAAGACTCCCCTAATCGGACTTTAGGTGCCGGGCAGGCTTACGTTGGGCCCTGTCCCAAATTTCTAGTTGACTTAGACTGTCAGTGAGTCATTTCGCTGAGCTGAAGTTTGGTCGGTCGAAATGCATAAGTTGCAAAAGGGAGTGATTTTGCTGAGCCTTTCACTGAGTGTTGTTTAGTTATGCATGCGTTGGTCATTTTACTACACATTGTACTTTCTTATAATTACTGACAGTGGGGTCATGGCAGGGGGGAGATAGGCGAGAGAAGGGGAGGGCAGTTTTTTTATCTGCTTTTGTCTAAATTTTGCCTGTTGGAAATTTTTCAATGTTTGTAAAAAATTTTCTTACAGAAATACATAATATGTGGCTTGAAATAGACCATTGGAAAGAAATTTAGTGGCTGGCAACATTGAAATTTGAGGCATCTTTATTTCTTCTGCGAAATTTACTGCTGTCTGCTAGTAGAATAAAAAAAGAAATATCGCTTTTCGCTTCAACTGTTTAATGCAGTATAGCCCAAATACTAATTAATGCACTTTCTAAATGGGGAAACTTGCGTTTAAAATGCGACTCAGTTTTAGACTGATGCCCGTTCAAATAATGATGTGATCGTTATGGAGCTTAGTTGGCAAAATCTGTCTGTTTTTGCAAATTAAGGTAAATATCGGGAAATTAATTACATATCAGCTGTCACGAAAATATGGATGAATATTTTGGGAGAATGGGCAACATTTGTTGATGATTCTAGGCATGTTATGTCTGGCATAACAGATACATGTATGCCAGTGTTCATATTTTAGCTTGCATAGATTATTTTTAGTTTTCATTATTGTTAACTTAGCATACATACTGTTAATTAGCACGATATATAATTTTGATGGTGCATGTTTGCATTTTTATACTGTTATTACGTATTATAATTGCTATGTATTTGACAATGGTACAACTGTTATACACCGTGGTCCATATAAAGAGGTGTCACTTTTATTTTATGAATAGCTCCGTGCAGCACTGGCTGATTTTGATAATTTTCGGCATGCAACACCAGGAAGAAACTCGATGTAAATGACTCTACTTTTGGCCACCTCATTTTAATACTGTTGCTACACTACCTTGTGAAATGCAGGTTGTTGAGCCTGCTGTTTGCAAGTGGTGTCAACGTTTGCCGCTCGCATTCGCGCTGGAGGAGGACATTTTGAGCAGATGCTGTAATAAAGAGGATGTGATGTGATACCTGTGACTTTTTGAGGTATCAATAGTTGCCAATCGTGTTTGTCACTTTTCAGTTAATCATTCCTGAGCCGACGCGTGCACTATCTAGTATGAATAATTTACTGTCGTTGCCGTATCTATCACCCTTTCTGAGATGGCCAGTTGGGCTAATATTAGCTTGGAACTTTCCATTAAAAATTGCGGTTAAACCACTGCCGACGGAGACATGATTACTATTGACAGCCTATAGGAAGTTGCCACCACCTTATCTGATAGTACCATCGCCGATCTTTCACGACTTACCGTTTAACCACAATACCACACTATTGGCATTCCATAAAGCGATATATAAGCCCTATATTATGACCCTTCAAGGTCATCTATAAAGTCATCGATTTTTTTTGTCATTTGAAAGCCAATATGCGACTTTTATCAGTGATCAATAGTAACTTAGACCCTCTCTCGCACCGTTTAGCCACAATACATCCGTTGCAGACGGACGAAAGACGGAAGACAACCAACATTGCAACCATGCCTTTATACTTAAGTACGGTCAGCTAAAAACTTTGTAGGGGCACTTATTTTTCCCACTTCGAGTCTTTCAACAAACACGTCAGTAATCGGTACGTTCCGTCAATTGCGTTCATTGTGTCATGTCCGCTGCGAACTTGCGTTGAGTGGAACGTTTGAAAACCGCGCTTGGAGAAATGTCATTACTCATTAGATTTTTTTTACTTATTTACGTTACTGGGGCCATTGCGGTTTACAGGCAGACCTCGGATAATCGATTTAGAACGTAAATAGAAGTGCGTTATGTTCGTAAATATGTTTTTCTGATCGCAAAACGCGAATTTTGCGATGCAGACAATTTTGTTCCAGATGCATTGGTGCACGGCGCATGCTGCCAGACATTCCGCGCCGACTTTTGCTGTTTTAACTTTCTGATATTATTGATTCGATTCGGGTCTCGGTGCCGTGGACACAAGTTATAGCGTAGTAGTCAAAATGGATGAGAACGACTCTATGGACATCGATGCTGAGAATCTGTGCTCTTTGGGGGGCAAGGACTGTTCGCAGTATCTGCGCTCGAACTTTGGCTCGGTGACCGGCAACAACGGATTCAACCGAACCACGCCCAGCTTGGACCAGTGTAAACCCGGTGCCGTCAAGAAGCTTGTCATCAAAAACTTGAAAGGTGAGGTCCCACGTTCGGTTTATCACAGTTTCCATGATGCATCGGTCAGTGCAGGAGTTTTGGTTCCATTTCATATGCATGATGGGAATTGTGAGATTGTGATCGCCATATCCGCCGATATCGTACACTTAGTTGCCTCATTTCCCATCATGCATCTAAAACGGTACCAAAACTAGTTCAGATCGATGCATTGTCGGAATTCTGATGAACCAAATTCCAACTGGGGAGGAAATCTATGCCTTTTAAAAGATCCAGCCTGCAATGTGGAGCCATCGGTGACCGGTGTGACAAAACACCGTACCGACCGCACCGGCAGCAAATTATGGCAAATTAGACGCTAGGGCAAATGTTAGGGCTAAGGTTAGGGTTAGGGTTAGGTATAGGATTAGGATTAGGATCAGGGTTAAGGTTAGGGTTAGTGTTAATGCGGTAATTTGTTGTCGGTGCGGTGTATAGTTGTTTTCTACAATATTTTTGGTCATTACATTTTAAAATTTCATTTTTAGCATTGTTGATCTGTCGTTTTTCTGCTCTTTTTTTGCTCGTAAGTCGCTCATTCGGCGCAATGTGTGACGTTGGTGAATCTTAGTCTCAGCCATAGGCGTCCATTTCATTTTTAAATTGGAGCTTACTTTTCCATAAGTTGAGAATTTTTTGACTTAATATGTTGCCATGGGACCACAGAATTATATTATCTGCCTGGATGCTGTGTAGACACATAGCTAGATCTTTTGGAAAATAAACGAAGCAAAGACGTGTTGGATAAAGAAGAAAAAAAAGGGGGCCAAAAAGTACAGAAGAGAGGGTAGTTGTTTTTTTTTGTCACTGGGGGATGGATTGATCTTAACGTTTAAACTCTACTATATGTCCCCATCATAAGCGATCACTCAGCTTGTGTAATCTAATAATTGGTTGGCAGAACGAGTTCCAGCAAAAGCTGCATCATGAACAGGTACACCATGCGATGCACTAGCCCATCCTTTATCCATTGTTTCACAGTGTGAGCTGGTGTATGGCTGAAGAGTAGGGAATCAGAGATCAGTACCATCCACCATCCTATGGGTTTTGTGCTTCGGAAAGGACTTTACATTGTGCGATGTTGTAAGTAAGTAAGTAAGTAAGTTATGGTTTTTCTGTGTTGATCAGATAAGCCGAAGCTTCCAGAGAATTTCCAGCAGGACACTTGGCAGAAACTGCAAGAGGCCATCGAAGCTATACACAAAAGTCACTCCATCAAGTCAAGCTTAGAAGAATTATACAAGGTCAGTGCATACCTTTTTTAGCTAGAACTGTTTCACTTCTACTATCTTAAATTACATATGCCCATCTCCCTCTCTCTGGGCCATTGACAGACTGCTAAGTCTGTGATGTATAACATATGGCCAGTGTGACACCAGCTGCAGTCTGCAAAGCTTTACTGCCTCTTGGCCGGTACCAGATTATACTGCTTGGTGACAGAGTCAGAACAACTTGTCTAGAGTTGATACTTGGTAGCGGACCAGATGGAAGTCAAACCCATGACCTCTTGATTGCTAGTCTGATGCCATTGTGTTACGCCAGTGAGCCGTGCACTCCATTCTTGCATGTAGTTCACTCATATATATGTTCATAGGTCTGTTTTTGTATACAAAGGGCAATGGAGAACCGATGTAATTAGATATGATGTTAATGCAGCCATGTGTGTGTTTGTAGATGTGTTTGTTTGCATGTACGAGGGCCATCCCAGAAGTTTCCGGCCTCAACATATTAGACAACAATATTTTTCACAGTCTGTATATTGGTGAAACGCACATTCTTTACTGATTCATATGAGTATGCTGCATATTTGACGTTGTCGTAATTTATGACGTAATAGAGCCCACTGAACCGAAACGATTTAAAGTGCTTGCGCAAACAGCGTAAACTCAGGCTCACTAATACCGTGGCAATTTTCCGGTCTTTAGCTGGATTTGTATAAGTGGCACCAAATAGCATCTGATTTTGTGAAAACCCTTACAACTAAGCTTATAAATCTTTCATTTGAATCCAAGAATATAGGATAGCTTAAATCTGCATGGATCGCAAATAACAGCATGTCATGAATGACCTGTGGCTGTTTGCGTTGACACTAGGAATTGTCTCTATTTAATGCTCTGTGACATCATAAATTACAATGATGTCATATATGCAGCTCACTTACATGAGTCAGTACAGAATGCACGTTTCACTGATGAATAAATTGTGGAAAATATTGAACTAAAATGTCGATGCTGGATGCTGGAAACTTTTGGGATGGCTCTTGTGAGTCCATCTGTCTTTATCTAGTCAATAGTCTCTCTGTCTGTCTGTCTGTCTGTCTGTGCTAGATGGTGGTGAATCCGTGTCTGTCTATGTGTATGTATTGTATGTCTGTCTGTCTGTCTGTGCAGATGGTTGAGAACTTGTGTAGTCATAAGATGTCGGCCCAGTTGTACAGTCAGCTTAAAGTTGTCTGTGAAAGTCACGTCAGCTCCTGTGTACACCAGTTCCTCTCATATCCTTTACTCATCATCAAAATCATTATAAGCAATACAGAGCGGCTTATTATGCCTCAAGTAACACGGGTTGGAGGCATGGCGTAGCGGTAACGCGTTGTGTCCGATCAACGAAGTTACTCTACGCCGGGCCAGGTTAGTACTTGGATGGGTGATTGCCTGTGGGCATTTCAATCATATCAGTATGTAACTAGTCATCTAGGTCAACTCAACTTTCTATCCCTCTGGGGTAGATAAATCGAGTACTAGCCTATCTGGCTGAGATGCGCTATAACAGTCTCTGCTGTTGCGTGTAAAAAGTCATGGCTTTGGCCTTGACAAGTCTGGCCTTGGCCTTGGACTTGGCCTTTAGTCACTTGTAGTGGATGTGCAAAAATCACAAAAGGTGATATTATTCAGCAGCACATTGGCACACAGTGAATGCGATGTAGGCGATGTCACTTCTTGTGATTTTTGCTGTTTTTGATGTGCTAGTCCTTGAATCTTGCCATTAACAAGTGCATAAACTGATGCTTTGTACATTTATTTTGAGACTGTGTGGTTCAACTGGTTTCTGACAAACTGTGACAGCTTGGCTGGCAGCGTTTTGAAGAACCCAGAGCGTCTACACTGTGTCTAAAAAAAACCGGACCCCTGCTACCTTTTGCAATAACTCCAACAGTCCTGGTTCAATAGCAATAGATTTTGACAAAAATAATCGTTAGAGAATCAGCACTTAATAG